>SMTZ1_10007863_pt1 | contig 10661 bp, 8 predicted proteins | sample DeeMarSWOR136_30_FD_25667 | JGI IMG/M metagenome (IMG submission 25667) | reverse complement strand
GAACGCTGCCGGGATTGCGACTCGCCAATGTGCCAACTCGCCTGTCCTGCAGGATTGGATGTGCCAGGATTTATTAAAGCTTATGCTGAGGGAGACATTGAGAAAGCCTACTCCATTCTATCTGAGAAAAATGTCTTTCCAGAGATGTGTGCGTTGATCTGTCCCACCGAGGTTCAATGCCAGGGTGCTTGCCTCGAAAAAACCATGAACAATGCGCCAGTCATGATTTCAGAAATCCAACGTGCCATCGCCCGACAGGCAAGGGAGATGGGATTGACAACGATCAGGATACCTGAAAAATCTTCAGGTAAAAAAGTGGCGGTCATTGGTGCAGGACCTGCAGGAATTGCCTGTGCCGCAAAGCTTTTACAGCTTGGGCATCACGTTGAAATATTTGAAAAAGCATCTGTGATCGGTGGCATTCCTGGGACAACCATTCCATTCCAGCGGATCGATTCGGAAATTGTATTCGAGGAGGCAAACAATCTTTTTATCGAAGCCCAAAGTCAAAAAAGACTTATTCTTCATACGAATTTTCCTTTGTGTGAAAAAAATAACCTGGAATCTATTCAAAGTCGATTTGATGCAGTGTTCCTTGGTTTCGGTCTCTCTGTATCGATGCAATTGCCGTCAGCGACTTCCCGTCCCGAAGGAATCGAAGATGCGCTCTCTTTTTTGAAGCGAATGAAATCGAAGTCCGACTTATCTGTTGGGAAAAAAGTAGCCGTATTGGGTGGCGGCAATACTGCCATCGATGCCGCAGTCGTTGCAAAGCAAGGCGGCGCACAGGATGTCTATATTGTTTATCGGCGTTCTTTTAACGAAATGCCTGCCTGGCAAAAAGAACGGGATGATGCTCTGGAAAAAGGTGTCCATTTTCTGATTTTGTCTCAGCCGTTGGACTATGTAACGGATAATGGGCACTTGAAAGGCTTAAAAATCGCCCGCACCGAACTGGGCGAGCCTGATTCAAGTGGTCGACGAAGACCAATTATCGTTCCCAATAGCGAATATATTTTCGCTGTGGATCAGATCATCGAAGCCATTGGTCAACGGATCGATGATGAGACCAAAAAGGCGCTGGGCAATTTAGAACTGGATAAGAATGGCTGGATTAAAGTAGATGAAAATTTCCGTACTTCGATTGACCGTGTTTTTGCTGGTGGTGACATCATTAATGGTGGAACCACCGCGGTGCAGGCGGTAGCCGAAGGGATGAAGGCGGCGATTGAGATGGATAAAAGGCTGGCGTAAATTTTTACTTGACTTTTTTAGCATTATCTTTTACTTTACAAAAAGAAAATTTTTACTTTGCGATAAATGGACTCCACTTTTGAAGTGGAGTCCATTTATCCATACATAAACAAGGAGTTCTACATTGCAACAATCACAAATCAAAATCGATAACATACCTATCCCACTCTATTCATTAAAAACACTCATCATCGGCAGCGGCGCAGCTTCCTTAAATGCCGCCGTTAATTTATTTGAAAAAGGACAAACTGACATCGCCATTGTCACTGACCAATGGGGTGGCGGCACTTCAAATAATACAGGATCAGATAAACAGACTTATTATAAATTATCATTAGCAGGCGATGAGCCCGATTCACCCATGTACATGGCAAACGATCTGTTCAAAGGGGGTTGCATGCATGGCGATATTGCCTTATGTGAAGCCATGAATTCAGCCCAGTCATTTTTTCATCTTGTCAGTTTGGGTGTACCATTTCCGCATGATCGCTACGGAGCTTTTGTCGGCTATAAGACCGATCACGATCCGAGACAGCGAGCCACTTCTGCAGGTCCACTGACTTCTCATTTGATGTTTGAAATGTTGGCAAAAGATGTGGAAAATAAAGGCATCAAAATTTTTGATGGGTTTGAAGTTATCGGTCTATTGATCGAAAAAAACAAAAATGAAAAAAACGTCATTGGTGCTATTGCCCTGGATAAGAATCAGCTCGATTCAGAAAATTTTGGATTTGTAGCTTTCAATGCAGTAAATGTTGTGCTCGGAACAGGCGGTCCTGCTGGGATTTACAAAACTTCAGTCTATCCTGAGAGCCAGCTTGGATCAAGTGGATTGGCTTATGAAATTGGCGCAATTGGAAATAATCTTACTGAATCGCAGTATGGTATTGCTTCGATTAAATTCCGCTGGAATCTTTCGGGGACGTATCAGCAGGTGATTCCTCGGTATGTTTCTACCGATCAAAATGGCAATGACGAGCAGGAATTTTTGAATCACTATTTTCCAGATATGGGCAAATTGGCAACCGCGATCTTTCTCAAGGGCTACCAATGGCCCTTTGACCCGAGAAAAGTCTATAATTATGGTTCATCTTTGATCGATATTCTGGTTTATCAAGAAACCATGCTCAAGAGCAGGCATGTCTTTCTTGATTTTCAAAAAAATCCAACAGGAGCAGGCATCCTCGATGATTTCAATTTTGATCAATTGTCTCAAGAGGCGTATACTTATCTTGAAAAATCAGGTGCTTTGTTCGGCACGCCAATTCAACGATTGGCAAAGATGAATCAGCCTGCGATCGATCTGTATAAAAATAACGGTATTGATATTACCAAAGAATATCTCGAAATCGCAGTCTGTGCCCAGCATAATAATGGCGGACTGAAGGGCAATCTCTGGTGGGAATCGAATATCAAACATCTTTTTCCAGTCGGTGAGGTCAATGGCACGCATGGCGTCTATCGTCCCGGCGGATCAGCATTGAACGCGGGACAGGTGGGGAGTCTTCGAGCGGCAACCTTCATCTCGAAAAGATACCAGGGTGATCCCAAAAATGAGAATGAATTTTTGAAAACTGCTGAAAACCAGATTAAAGCGAAATTGAAACTAGCAAAAGCCATGATCATGCCAAACAAAGCTAAGCCAGATCAAATCTGGCAAATGCGATCTGAAATTCAGGAACGAATGTCCGCTTGTGGCGCTCATATCCGCAGCGCAGATAAAGTGAAACCCGCCATTCAACAAGCCTGGGAGTTGTATTCTAAAATGAAAAAAGAGATGAAAATTGCATCAGCAAAAAAGCTTCCTGCCGCATTCCGAAATCTCGATCTTTGTTTAACTCATGCATTGTATCTTGAGGCAATTGCCGAATATCTTGAAAAGGGTGGAAAAAGCCGAGGTTCGTATTTAGTTATGGATTCCTCAGTGGAAAAGCCATGCGATCAACTGGGCGACGAGTGGAAGTTTAGTCTGAATCAAGCTGATGATTTTGTCAACCAGAAAATTTTAGAAATTTCCCTGGATGATCAATTTAACGTTATAAAACAATGGATCGATGTGCGACCGATTCCTCAAGAGGACTCGTGGTTTGAAAATGTGTGGAATGAATTCATGAAAGATAATATTGTTCGATAACATTCTAATTGTCAATCATGCCAAAGGCAGATGTGCCTATGGCACATTGTAAATGGTGAATCATCCCAACAGCAGATGCGCAAGGCGCATTGATAATTGTTAATTTAATTGGAGATTAAGAAGTGAATAATAGAAAAACGGCAATCGTTACAGGAGCTGGTCAGGGAATTGGCAGAGGCATCGTAATCGAACTGGCAAAAAATGATTTCAATGTCGTGGGAGTTGACATTATTTTTGAGCCTGAAAATACAGAAAAAGGATTGTTTGAAGTCAAAGAGCGAGTGCAAGAAATAGGAACTGTTTTTTTGCCCATGCATGGCGATATTTCCAATTTGCAGGATCATGAGGTCATTATCCAAAAAACGCTGGAAAAATTTGGCAGTATTGACGTACTGGTGAATAACGCAGGTGTGGCGCCAAAACAGCGATTGGATGTACTGGAAACCTCTCCCGAAAGTTACGATCGTGTGATGACAATAAACACCAGGGGACCATTGTTCTTCACTCAAAAAGTTGCCAAACAGATGATCCAGCAACGTAAGGCTGATCCTTCGATAAAGCCTTACATCATTTTTATTTCTTCGATCTCGGCTTATTATTCATCGCCATCGAGGGCAGAATATTGTCTCTCCAAAGCAGCCATCAGCCAAGCAGCAAGAATCTTTGCAGATCGGCTTTCGGCTGAGGGAATCAATGTTTTTGAATTGCGTCCAGGAATCATCATGACCGATATGACCGCTGTTGTGAAAGAAAAATATGATAAATTAATTGCCGAAGGACTGGTCCCCCAAAAACGCTGGGGCTATCCCGAAGACATTGGCAAAGCGGTTGTCGGGCTGGTGAATGGGTATTTTGATTACTCGACTGGATTAATTGCCGAGATTAGCGGAGGGATGAATATTTGCAGGTTGTGACGTGGTAATAAGGTAAATGGCTAATTTGGTAACTGGATATAATTTAATTATCTGGTAATTAGGCGTTTATAACTTCAAAATAGCTTGCCCCAAAAATTAATTTTTGCCAAAATACAGTAGTTTTAGGAACTCTGAGAATTGCGAATATGGAAACTATAGACACGAATTTAATGCTCAGATTAAAAGACGGCGAACAAGATGCATTTCGAGAAATAGTTGAGCGGCATAAGTTATCTGTAATAAATTTGTGTCTTCGGTTTACTGGCAATCGTGATGATGCTGAAGATTTGGCTCAAGAAATTTTTATTCGTGTCTATCAAGCGGCACCGCGTTATCAAGTTACAGCATCATTTACCACTTGGTTGTACAGAATTACAGTCAACCTTTGTCTCAATTATCAACGAAGACAAAAAATAATACAATTTTTCTCTTTAGATCATAATAAAAACTCACCCGATCAGGTGAAGTATCAGATCCCAGAATTAACTGTTAAAGAACAACCAGATACAGAACTTGAAAAGAAAGAAATTCAATATTTTGTTCAGCAAGCAATTCAATCGTTACCAGAAAATCAAAAAACTGCAATTATTTTATATCGATATCATAATCTCTCATATCAAGAGATTGCAGATGTTCTGGATACTACCATTTCGGCCGTTGAATCTCGATTGCATCGTGCAAAGGAAAATTTGAAAAAGAAATTGAAATCCTTAGTTGAAGAAACATGTTAGAACTAATCAAAAATATTTAAAATTGATCATGGTCCAAAGGGATTTAAAGGAATGGTGGCTACTATTCTATCATCAATCCACTCCTATATTGTTCCTTTTGCCAATGAAATATTAGACCTAGTCGAGGACAATCAATAATACCACAACTCGAATCACTCACTGCTATAAGGATAAACAGCGCAAGTTTTATTTCTCATCGGTGTTAAATAGAATGAAGGAGGTCAATACATTATGAATTGTCAGAAAGTCAAACGAAAATTGTCTGCTTATCAGGATAAAGAACTACCTGAGTTGCAGATGACTGAAATAGAAAATCATTTGAAAACTTGCACTGTTTGTTCGCAGTCATTACAGGAGATAAACGATATTAGGGAGATATTAGCCCATGTAGACACAATTGAATCGGCACCATTTTTCTGGACACGATTATCTCAGCGAATAAAAGGAAAAGATACGATTCAATCGAATTGGAAATTTTCATTTATACCCAGACAAAGGGTTGCTGTCCCAGTTTTAACAATCCTGATTTTCGCTGTTGCCCTATTTATCGGAATATATCTAGGTGAGAGTATTTATCAGCATTCATTTTTGCCATCGTCAATGATAGTGGATCAAGAATTAGATCAGGCTCTATCTTTGACTTCGTTTGATGATTTTCCAGCAGAGTCAGTAGCAGATGTCTATGTATCTCTAATATCTGAAAATAATCAGTAACAAGGTGATTATTATGAGAAAAAAAACGTTAAGCTGGTTGTTAATTTTTTCAATCATCGTTAACATTTCCACCATAGCAACCTTTAGCTATCATCGTTGGTATAAACCGAAAAATAAAACATATCTTGCTCAAAGCGAGAGACATCGAGAATCTCTGAGTAAAAAGTTGGGGTTAACCGAAGAACAATCTGCCAAGATCAGAGAACTAAAGACAAATTTTTGGAAAGAAATAAAACCTCTAAAAAACGAATTATCCCGAGAACGTAGCGAATTTGTAGAAATACTAAAACAGGATAGTGTGAATACAGAGGAGGTCAATAGAAAAATCGACAAAATCTCAGAGATTCAACGACAGATGCAACATAAGACTGTAGAAAACCTTTTGAAACATAAATCAATTCTAACACCAGAGCAAAGTGAAAAATTTATCTCGATTATGACAAGGCGTATGCACATGGATGAATCAAAACGGCGCCATTCACCAGAGTTCCTGAAAGAATAAAATAATCCAGAGAAAAACTTATAATTTTTTTTAATAAATCTTCATCATATTTAAAATCTTTTCGAATCTGAGTCTATAAAAATTGGATCCAATTATTATAATAAACCCATTATTAACAAAAGGAGAAAATATAATGAAACGATCAATTTTAATATTATTGTTGAGTGCCTTTTTTATCGTGGCATTGGTTCCTATGGTCTTAGCCCAACATCATAAAGATTTAATGGTTGAGAAAAAGATAAAACAAGACAATAAGTTATTCAAAGTACTAAACTTGACTGATGAACAAAAAATACAAATTTCTGATCTGAAATTAGTACATCAAAAGGAAATGTTACCACTTCGGACCGAGCTTCAAGGAAAAATGGTTGAATTACAACTTTTTAAAACAGAAGATAAGCCTGATTTAAAAAAGATTGACAACTTAATAGAAGAGGTTGAAAAAATACGCGCTAAAATGCAAAAATCAAGAGTCCGTCATCAATTGGAAATAAGAAACATTTTGACTCCTGAACAAAAAAGGATATTCGATAGTCGAACTCTGCAAGGACCTGCTAAAAGATTTAAAAAAGGAATTTTTGGGAGAGAATTGCCAGGATTTTAAGGAAGACATAAAAAAAATATTTAATTTAGAAAGAGGCAGGTTTAATGTTTCTTCCCTTTTTTTCTGGTCATTTTTTGCTTAAGATTGCATAAACATGTAAATTCAGCGGGGAGAAAAATGAGTTGCTTATTTCTATTTTTTATTGATCAACCAATTTCAAAAATTCAGGTTCTATGATCTTATTCTCTACATCAATGATATATTCCTTGCCCGTCAAAACGCAAATGACTAAAGTGATCCAAAGTCATATTTGTCGAAAGTTGAATCCTATTAATCAACACTTTTCCATCACTATTATGAACTTAAGATCATTGCTTTTCAATAAATTTTAACGCTTTCACATAAACATTCTTGACGCCATTATTCTTTTCTTCATCAATAAATTTTTTAAGTTCCGGAACAAGTGCTTTTCTCTACCTCAGATCCTGTTTTAAGAACTTCCATTAACTCACCAAAAAGTTCTTAATTTGTCTGGATATTTTCAGTCAGAAGATTGACTTTTTCCTTTGGTTTTCGTTTGGATTTTAGAATTTGTTTGATTTTGGAAGTCATAGTTTTATCCTTTTATTAAATAAATTTTAGTCATCGTTAATAAATTCCACTTAACTGGCATAAAAATAACAATTTTATTCAATATTATCAATATTTTTTCATATATTCCTTACATTTTTATTGCAATCTATTTCTTCTTTTTGTATCTTTACGAACTATGTAATTCATAAATTAAAATAGAAAGTGGATCTGGAATAATGGAAAAAGTGTTTTTCATATCTGATGTGCACTTGGGAGCTGGTACAGAATCTGAGGAAAAAGAAAAATTCGACAAATTAGCATCTTTCTTTAATTATATTAATCAATCTGACAACCAATTATATATTGTTGGTGATTTATTTGATTTTTGGTTCGAATATAAATATGTTGTTGTTAAGCAATACTTTCAAATAATTTTTCAAATTTACAAATTAATTGAGAATAATGTTATTGTACACTTTTTACCGGGGAATCATGACAGTTGGACAAGGGATTTTTTTTCGCAGCAGATTCGAATTATTATGCATCCAGAAATATTAGTTTCTGAACTTCAATCGAAACAGGTATTTTTATTTCATGGAGATGGCATATTTAAAAAGGATGTGGGTTATCGAACCTTGAAAAAAATCTTTAGGAATCCAATTAATATCTTTTTGTATCGATGGCTTCATCCTGATATTGGAATCCCTTTAGCAAAATTAATGGCGAGGGGTAGTCGAAAACATTCTTCAAACAAAGTATTTGATGATGAAGGGGATTACCTTGAATTTGCCATTGATAAATTTAATCGAGGATTTGATTATGTAATCGTCGGGCATTCTCATAAACCGTTATTTAAAAAGATAGGTAATCATTGTTTGTTAAATTTAGGCGATTGGATTCATAACTTTAGTTTTGGCAAATTAGAAAAAGGAAATTTATCCCTTAATTTCTGGAACGGTTAATTCTTACAAATCGTTTAATCTCTATGATTGTAATCAAAACATAATTCCAACTTGGGTATATTTTATGAAAAGATTTATACGCAGCTTCCAGAGAAATGAGTTCGTCAAGAATGAAAAGCCATCATCACCTTTACAGAATTGGAAGTTACGGATACTAATTGGACTATTTGGCCTGTTTTTCATAGTTATTATATATCTCTATTTCTTAAGCCGAGACCTTCCTTCTTTAACTCAACTAGAACATTATGATCCTGAATTAGCAACCAAGATTTATTCTCAGGATGGGGTAATAATTAAAGAGTTATTTACAAAAAAACGTATATATATTCCTCTCGATCAAATTCCTGAATCTATGGTACAAGCTGTTCTTGCCACAGAAGATCATACATTTTTTAATCATTGGGGCGTGAACGTAAAACGGTTTATTTATGCAATGCTGATTAATGCTATGAGCATGCGATATAAACAAGGTGCAAGCACAATTACCCAGCAATTAGCTCGGCAACTTTATCTTGACTTAGAAAAAAAGGTATCAAGAAAGATTAAAGAATGGATTACTGCCATTCAAATAGAAAAGACTTATACAAAACATGAAATATTAGAAATGTATTTCAATCAGATGAATTTTGGGCATGGCAATTATGGGGTACAGGCGGCTTCTTTAGAATTTTTTGGCAAAGATGCTAAAGATTTGAAACTTGAAGAATGCGCGTTACTTGTCGGATTGCTCCAACGACCGACTTCTTACTATCCCTATCGATTCCCAGATAGAGCATTACGAAGAAGAAACTTAGTGCTTCATAATATGTTACGCAGGAGATTTATTAATAAAGAACAATACCAGCAAGCAATAAATACACCCCTTGAACTAAAGGAATATGATCCAGAACACGAATATGGAATTGCTCCCTATTTTACCGAATACATTCGTCAGGAGCTTCAACAGCGATATCACATGGATTTGTACAAAGGAGGATATTCTGTTTATACAACATTAGATACCAGAGTACAAGCTGCTGCTGAAAAAGCTATTAAGTATCATTTGCCTGTTTTACAGGAGAGGGTCAATAAAAGGCTTATTTCAAAGGATAAAATAAAAGAATATTTAGATCCTGATATTTTGGAGAAAATATCTTATGAGAAATTAAAAAAAGACCATCGTTTATTAGATTCATTGTTAACTGAGAGTGTACCTGTTCAAGTGGGCTTAGTGGCAATTGATCCCAAAACTGGTTACGTGTTAGCAATGATAGGTGGGAGAGATTTTGAGAAATATAAATACAATCGCATAATCCAGGCAAAACGTCAGCCAGGTTCTACATTTAAACCTATTGTTTATACTGCTGCAATCGATAATGGTTATTCTCCATGCTTTGAATTATTAAATCAACCAGTCGTACTTTATCTCCCGAATGGCGATCGCTGGGCACCCCATAATTATGATAATTCTCAAGGTGGTCCCACTATGCTACGTGATGGTCTAAAACGGTCGCTAAACTTGGTTACCGCGCGATTAGTACAACAGGTAGTACCTCCGAAGACGGTAGCAGATTACGGTGGAAAATTAGGTTTAACCACACCAATCCCACCTTATGATGCCATTGCCCTTGGTGCTGCCGATGTTATTCCGATTGAGCTTACTTCTGCGTTCGGCGTTTTCGCCAATCAAGGAGTTCTTGCCAAACCACTATACATATTACAGGTAGTAGACAAATATGGCAATATTATTGAAGAGTACAAGCCAGAAGTAAAAGAAGTATTGCGCCAAGAAACTGCCTATATAATGGCGGACATGCTGGGATCAGTCATAAATCATGGGACTGGCTATACAGCACGGACAGTCTATAAATTTTTACGACCAGCCGGGGGAAAGACCGGAACAACAAACGATTTTACCGATGCCTGGTTCGTTGGATTCACGCCTCAAATTGTGGCTGGAGTTTGGGTCGGATTTGATGATCCTGCAATAAGCTTGGGCGAGGGGCAGGCAGGGGCAGTTGTTGCTTTACCAATTTGGGCTCCTTTTATGAAAACAGTTCACGACACTTTGCAACTGCCGATTGAGAATTTTGAAATGCCACCAGGTGTCACCAGGTTAGAAATCTGCAAGGAAACGAAAAAATTGCCCACTGAATTTTGTCCTGATATAATTTCTGAGGTTTTTGAAACTCGCTACGCACCGACTGAAAAATGTGATATGCATACTGGAATGATGAGAAGAAAGAAGGATGATACAAGTAAAAGAATTCGATTTTAAAATTTGTAAATCTCTAATTAAAATCTGTCCGAGAACGTAACATAAGTCCACCTTTGGTGGATCAATTAATTAATTG
>SMTZ1_10027015_pt1 | contig 10662 bp, 9 predicted proteins | sample DeeMarSWOR136_30_FD_25667 | JGI IMG/M metagenome (IMG submission 25667) | reverse complement strand
TTTTTTTGTGCTAGGTTCCAATTGGCACTTGTCCTTAGCGGAAATAGACTTGATTTTAAGAAATCCTCCTTTTAAGGGTCGAATTGTTGATTATTCGGCTAATATAGCGATAATAGAAGTTGAAAAAGGACTAAATTTAAAAAATTATGTAAACGATCTGGAACGCTTACAATTTGCCTTAGGTGGAACCTTAAAAATAGGAGAAGTCCTAGATTTTATCGAAATATATGACATAAAATCTGGGTTCCCTGAATATTTAAGTTCCTTTAAAGAAGTCAAGAATTTTAGAGATAATATTAGAAAACGACTAGAAAACATATTACCAAAAATTTTTCCAAAAATAGAATACGAGAATCTATTTTTCGCAAATTCGATTTATCCTAATTTACACTCTGATAAATACTATAAATCTGTTTTAATCAAACATTTTCTTCCCTTTTTAAACGAAAATATTTCAATTGCGCTAAAAAATAAAAATGCCAAAAAAGCAATCTTTTACAAATATCCTGAGAAAAACATCGCTGATGGAAATTTAAATCCAATATTTCCTCATCATGTTTTGAAATACAATTTATTAAACAAGAATCGCGCTGAATTAATGTTTGGTTTCACGGAAGAAGGTTGTTATGTTGCGAGGACTTTAACTGTAACAAATCCAAACTTTCAAAAGGAAATTGATGAAACGCGCCCCTTTACGAGTTTTGAACGTTCAATTCCTCCGAAATTTGCGAAAATTATGCTTAACTTTTTAAATATTTATATCAACAGAGAATCTAAAAAGATTTTAGATCCTTTCTCTGGCTCGGGTACAATTCTTATGTTCGCATATATACAAGGATTTGAAGTATATGGGGCTGACAAGGACCAGAAGTATGTAAATCAAACCGTAAAAAACTTAAATTGGCTAATAGAGTTCTTAGAGGAGGAATTTTCACCTAATTTTAAAGAAAAAATAAAAAAGTCAGAGATAAAAAATCTCTCGAATCTGTTTAATGTGGAATCGTTTGATGGTATTTGTACAGAACCCGTATTTGGTCCATTTTATAAGCAAAAACCAACTGTTGACGATGCAAAAAGATTGATCGATAACGAGATCAAGCCGCTTTTTGAATCTTTACTAGAATTATCAGCAAAGCTCTTAAAACCGGGATGTAGGTTATGTTTAACTTCTCCGGTTATAGAAACAGTAGAAGGCAAAGAAATACAGTTACCGTTGAAAAAGATGGCCGAAAAACATCAATTAAAACAGATTCCACTCGTTCAAGAAAATCGAATATATTCCAAGTCAAATAAAATATTACAATTAAATCTAAATAGCTTGAAATCGATAATCGAATCAAAGAAGAAACAAATTATCAAGCGAAAATTTTTCATTTTTCAGAAATAACTGCGAATGAGAAATACATACGATTATCATGGACTTCAACGATATTTTCAATCGAATAAACAGTTCCTTGACGGGATTAACGCATTTAGATGAGTTGTGCCAGAGAACTCCGAACAATGTAGACCCTTTTAAAATTCTAATCTCAACTATACTTTCGGTTAGAACTAAGGATATAAATACTACTAAGGCAACCGATAAGCTGTTTTCAAAATTTAACACCCCTCAGATGATTGCAAATGCGAATCTGGAAGACCTTGAGGAACTTATTTACATTTCAGGGACCTATAAAACCAAAGCCCTTAGAATTAAGCAAGTATCTCAAATCTTATTAGAAAAGTACAAAGGAAAAGTACCGAAATCGTTCAAGGAATTAGTCAAACTTCCTGGAGTAGGAAACAAAGTCGCAAATTGTGTATTAACATACGCCTATAAAATCCCAGCGATTGCAGTCGATGTTCATGTGCATCGCATAGCTAATAGAACGGGTTGGGTCGATACCAAAACACCGGAGCAGACAGAAGCAGAGTTAAGTAAAATCATTCCGAAGGAACTGTGGATTGATTCAAACCGAATTTTAGTAAAATTCGGACAGCAAACTTGTCGCCCTACTTATCCAAAATGCGAAGAATGTCCAATTAATGGTATTTGTGGTAAAAAATTCACAAAATCGTTCACAAAGAAAAGAGAGAAATTCACAAAATGAGATAAAAATTAGAAATTTAGTCTTTCTTTATTATGTTCCAATTTGAGCACCAATATCTAACAGTATGGAGAGAAATTTTTATTCCAAACTTTTCATTATGAAGGAGTGCAATTTTTTCATACGATAAATTCTTTCTTAATTCTCCCAATTCCTCTTTGGTAAACAAAAATTTCTTCTCTTTTTTAAATTTCGATAGATACTTTAACCAATGTTTTCTCCTTTTTTCCTTAAGGGCTTCACCTACTAAATATCTTTTTCGCTTCCTTGGCAAGCTATATGGATAAAAGTCAAGCATATCATTAAAGATTTCACCACCTATTCCTAAATAATACATATCAATCTTAGCTCCTGTGTCTTTATTCATCTGTATCCGATGCTTAACTTCAAATGTGGGTTGAGTATCATAGCCTAATTCTTTTAATATTTTTACTATATCTTTTAAAAAGTCGCAACTCTTTGAATATAAAGTTGGAGTACCTACATGAGATCCATCTCCATCAAAAAATCCTAAAATACATGCTAACTGATATTCGGGCTCTTTTAAACGGGGAAATCTAATTTTTTCTGCTTTTGATCCTAAAACAAAACCATGAGAGATCATGTTTTCTATAAACTCATCGTTAGTAAATCTAATACGAAATATACGTCTGATCGATCTCTGCCCATTTTTTTTATAGGAAGTTCTCTTATAATATTTTACATATTTTGGATCAAACCCTATGGCATGGATTAAGTTCTTTATAATAATACCATCTTTGATATTAACTTCTACACTTAATATTTTATTGCGATTTTTTTTGTGAATGGTAATCGATCCATCTGCAAGTAATAAACCAAACCAATAAGCCTTTTCAATATTATTTATTTCTTTAAAATATTCAATATCAATATTTGGATGATATTTATATATCTTAATTCTCCTATCTTTTAATTCATTACTTGTTTCATATTTATGAAATAAAGACCTGAGCTTTTCATAATTCGATCCCAGCTTTATCTTAAGTTGATTTATGTATTCATCCAAAGTTGGTTTAAGAAGTACAAACATTGGATTTTTCCTCGATTGAGCCAAAACATATTCAAAATGCCTTTTATTCTGACATAAAAATTCTTCACTGAAAACATCCTGCCTAATATTAAAAGCTATAATTTTTTCTACTTCATGTTTTAATTGCTCTAAAAAATCTAAAGTAGAAAATTTAGATTTGTTCATTTATTTTAACCGAATTCCTGTTTGATATTGTTTCTAAGGGATTGTTCTTTTTGATTATTTTATTAACCATATTATGCAATAGGCAATTTAAAATAAAAGAGAACGGTTGATTACTTACTTTTTATTTTTTAACAAATTCCGTGAAAGATTCTATGAAGTAGTATTAATTTAAATCATACCAATTGACTTCAACATTAAAGTAGCTAAGGTGATAAATATATTTTCAATATTGTACCCTGTTTTTGCAGAACATTCACCAAATCCCGCAAATTTTAGTGATTGCGCCGCATCTATTGCTTCGTCTTTAGTAACGGCTCTTTTATAGTCGAGATCAATTTTTCCCCCAATCATTAAAAGAGGAATTTCCAACGAGGTAGAAGATTGTTTTAATCCTTCGCGAATTAAATAGTACCATTCACTTAAATTTTTCAAGGAAGAGAACCTAGTTATATCGTACATGAATATGCCCCCAGCAGCGCCTTTAACATAGTTGGGCAAAAGCTCTCTGAAGCGATCTTCTCCCGCAAAATCCCAAATTTGCAACGCAACTCGTTTACCTTCTACGAAGAGATCTTTCTTATGGAAATCTAGCCCAATTGTCATTTTTGTGGCGTCATCGAAAAGACCAGTAACATAACGTTTAGTTAAAGTTGTCTTTCCCACACCTCCTTCCCCACAAATAAAAATTTTAAATACAACGTCCCTTTCCATCTTTTTCTCGCCCTATTCAATGATTTCTTTTAAATATATTATAGCGTCTAAAGCAGCATTCATTACATCGGGATTGATATTATTCAGATAGTACTCTAACTCATCAATTGCCTCAAAATATTTGTTCTCAATAATGATTTCAATTGCTTTAAGCTTTTCTCTATCTGTGCCATTTCTCAAAAGTTCAAAGGTTTCAAAAATATTCCCATTGAATTCTATTTCTGGCTCGCAATCTTCTCTGGACATTGATTTTTCAATAATTACATTAAAAATAAATGTGTCTAAGTATTCTTGATATAGCGCTTGATTTAATCTTTTTAGAAGATTCTTATAATGACCGTTAGAAAGAGAATAGGAAAATGCTTTAACATATTCTCGGGCTCTAAAAACAAATCCAAAATCCTTTTTTAGAAAGTCGATATCTCGTAATTCTTGTTCATTTTCACGGATGCCATTTTTTCCAAAAAGAACGCATAATAGTTGGCTGAAACTAAGAGCGATTTTGTAGTTATTAATTCTTGAATTTTCGAGTATTTCGAAAAAAGAGTTTAGATAAAACGAAGCTTGCTGTTCATTATCCATAGTTTCCCAAATCTCAGGAAATATTTTCAATGATTCGATATTTTTTTCAAAATCAATAGTAGAACAGTTAAATTTTTCGCATAAAGACAAAAGAGGTTCAATTAAATCGTCTGAATTGAATTTACTCTCATTCTCGGGGAGTTTAAGCACAAGGGCGGTGTAAATATCGTGAACGAATTCGTTAATAAAGGATTTTATCCCCCAAATCTTATATTCTTTATAGGATATTTTTCCAGTTCTCTCGTTTTTTATATTATCAACGAGATGGATGCCGGTCCCGGCCACTCTGGCGTAAAGCACTTGATGTATGAACTGATATTTCAAGATCTCCTTATTATTATTAATTATTGTAAAGATTTTAAATTTAACCTAGCTAAACTTTTTAATCTTACAAATGAATAGTTAAATTGTTTTGCTTAATGAGAAATTCCGTAATATCGACTTAGATCAATTAAAGAAAGATTACGCACAAAAAGGCGTTGAGAAGTTAAAGGATATTGATTTTGCTCTACTAAAATTGGATAAAGAATTAATGGATAATCCCTTTTCTCTCGCGTTTCCTCCATTTTTGTATTACCTCTCGGGGAAATTTGAGTTTTTTCTTGAAAATTGGAACAAGTCTTACGAAATCTTTAACGATGCTTCACAAATTCTGTATGATTTACAGCAAAAAGGAATAACTCGCGGTGAATATAGGGATGCGGGAGAGTTTTCGCATTTACGAGTAAAAACCGAATATAATATTCAGAAATTTAAAGAGAAAAACAACTTCGATTATGCCTATAAAGATGCTAAAAAAATCTACGAAAGTTTGGTAGATCTTTATTATAACGAACCAGAACACCTTGATGGGCTCATCTCTTTAGAAAAAATGCGTCTAAAAGCTTTACAAAACCACATCAGAAAGGTATTATCGTTATGCTAAAGGTTTAATGGACCTAAACTTCTTGAATCTAAAAATTATTTACTTCTTAGAAGCATTAAGATATAGTTCGTTATATATTGAAGATGAAATAGAATTAAAAAAACTTGGAAACGATGTAATCGATTTGCTTGTTGGAAGAATCTTTAAGATAAACGAGAAAAGTGATATAGAATATAATTATTCCCATCAAGTCGAACGGATTCACTTAATTTTGGGGCTGGCAAAAGCGTATAAATTTTTAAAAGACTACAGAAATTCTCTTCACTGGTTAAAAAATGGAGAAGAATTAATATATGAATTAATAAACGGAGTTATATTTAAAGAAGAAATCGAAATTATTGAAGATTCTGATAAAATTCCAATGTTGATACAGTCGCTAATCAATTCTAGCGCTAAATTAGCTGAATTTGAAAATAAATATATTGTTGACGAAATTGAATTTACCAGCCATCAGGAGTTCAGTAAATATATAATAATTATTTCTCGAGCAGAAATTATCTCCACATTGCTTGATTTTATTTCTGAAATTGAAGACCTACCAGAAGAAATCATTACCGGTAGAAAAAAAAATCAAAATCAACACCTACGCATGAAATACATTTCTCACTTAGAAAACGCGTGTAATTTCTTAGAAAATAAGTTATTACCGATCTTCGAGAAGAAATCCTCGATATATCAAATTATACAAGCCAATATAATCTTCCGCTTCTACAAAATCCTAAAGTTTTTGAATAAACTGGATTAATTTTCACCTTTTGAGTAAAATAATAAAAGTTTTTTACGCACCATTATTTATCAAAATCACAAATTGAGGAAAAGGAGAAAATTTTGAGTGAATTATCGCACGAAGAGAATTTTATTTTAGACAGGTTAAAAGAAAACGATGGAACCTTGAACTATCGAAAATTGCAGGAATTATGCGAAAACGAGTTTGAAGGGGTTAGATTAGTTCTAAAGAAATTAAAAGATAAAAGCCTCGTCGATTACGAAGGCATGATTCCGGGATTTTCTGCAGAAATCACCCTAATTAAATAAGTTAGAACTCTAATATAGTATACATTACAATGGTATTCGAAAAAAAGAAAACTGCAATTTTTTTATTTATTATATTAATGGTATTTCTAACTTTTTTCAATATTTTTTTTTACAATATTGGGAGTTTTTCGTCAGATTTAGAGAATATACAGTCAGCGAACTCCAGTAATTTTGACATTTTAGAATTTTGGGATAGTGAAATCGACCGCGTTAATGCTGTGCCATTAAACATCAGCTATGGAACAACTGGACCATTAAATTATACAAATCCTTATACTAAAAAGGAATACGCTTTTAGTACGAAAGAAATATTCTTTGACTCGCCAAACTGGGTTGGAGCGACACCATCGACTATTAGGCTGCATGGTTATCTTCTTTACCCAGAAGTTGTGCAAAGTGTGAATCCCGGATGTCTATGTATGCACGGATTGAATGGTAACGCTAACTCTTCATTCGATAGAGCTTTTCCCTATTTAGAGAAAGGTTTTATTGTGTTGAGCCACTCACATCCTGGACACGGGAATTCGCAAGGGGCGCTCCCATCGTCCGATAGTTTTTCTTTCCAAGGCGATTTCAACCGAACTGCGCATAATTATTTAACTATATGTGGCGCTATTCAAGGATTAAGGATTTTAGAAAGCTTGACTAAAGTTGATAATTCAAAAATAATGGTAACTGGGGAGTCGTATGGCGGATTAAACACAATGTGGTTGTCAAGTATTTGCGGGGATAGAATCGCAGGCGCTGTTCCCTTCATTTCTGCCGGAGATTTAAATGCATCACTTGTCGATCCAACAAAGCTCTTTTTCGTTATCTGGGGTTATGCTGCTGATCGAATTCCCGCTTCGTTTTGGGAAAACCAATACCTTAGAATCGATCCAATTTATTATTTAAAATCTACTAAATTACCTCCCATTATGTGGCAAGTCGGCACTTCCGACGATTTCTTCCATTACTATTCTATAAACGGCACAATTAACGCGGTTCAACACGATAACGCTTATCTCGAAATAGTACCAAACGGTCACCACGGCTTTCCTAATATCGAGAACAACACAAAATATTTTATCGATTACATAATTAACGGTGGGCCAGCCCCACCTAAAATTATCGTTAAAAATCCAATAAGAGAATCGGGTATAGCAGGCGATATTTTCGGCGTTGGGGTTACAGTTGAACCAGGTGAAGAAGTCAAATCAGTTCAAGTTATTTATAAATATATTGATATAATTGGAACTTTATGGGAAACTTTTGATCTAACTAAATCAGACGATGGGAGCTGGAACGGCAACATAAATCCAGGAATTATTTCTTCGCGAGTCGATTATTACTTCATAGTGACTTTAAAAGGCAACGAAGGCGAATGGTTCAGTTCACGAATATTTTCAGCAGGACATATAAATAGTGTTTTCACAGTTCCGTTCTACATTTTGCTTATCGCTTTCATTTCTCTCCCGGCGATTTACTTAATATGGAGGAGATATAGAAAGGATGTTTTGGAAGTCAAACCTGAAATTCAACAAGAAGCAAGAAAGAAATTAATTATCGAAATCTCTCTAGTAATTGGAATGGAAGCACTCTTTTACATTGGTCTAATTCTTCCTTTAGCAGTATTCCACCCCTCTGAAGTGTCATTCAACAACTTGTATTTATTCAATAATTTTTATACTTGGGTAATGTTCTTTGGGATGCTCTCGCGTTATATCGCTGCGATATTTACGATAACATGGATTATTTATTTCCAAATAACCTTGATGAGGCCTATGTTCGCAGGATTCCTCAAACTCTTTTACGCAGTTGTTGTTATTCTTGTTGCACCCGTACTCAGGGCAATACTATTGGGAGCATCTACTAGGTTTGGTACAGTTACTTATGGTATTGGCGTGTTGTTTGTAGAGATATCTGTCATCTCATCATTCGTAATAGGGATTTGGAAGAGAAAATACCAAGTGAAACTCGGATTAAGAATTCCAAAGACCAAATTTTACAATGTAGATTGGTGGTTAAGGATTAAACCATTAAAAATAGAAGAAAAAGATGTAGATGTCAAAGAAATTATTGATTAAAAAAAATTATTTATTTTTGAAATGAAATCCGTGTTATCTCTTTTTCACTATTATTATTAGCATATACCACTTTTCAAACTAAATTATTTTAATTATCTAAGAGCAATACTATTAATATGAGAGGGTCGTATAAAACGCAGAATTTTAATGAGCATGGAATTGAGAAAAAATCAGTTCATCACATCAGTTGGACAAAAAGGATAACGATTGTCTTAATGCTTATTTTGTTTATTCCTTTAGGCTCGTTAGCAAGTTTTATTTTCATAGGTTCTGCTGACGCGTTTTCTTTTTTAGACACTCCAACTATTGAAGCACCCTTTGAATTACTAGAGCTTAACGAGAATAACGCAGATTATCTAATTGAAAGTTCTTTAGCTGATAGTTTTTTGGGCTTAGAAGAACGTCAAGCGAGATACCACTTGCCTTATGGATTTGTTGGGGTTACTTATTTTTATAAGGGAAATAATCCAGACGCGGTTGGAAACGATCCTTCCCAAATTGCTTGTTATGGATTATGGCATATTGGAGATTCCCCATTTTTAACGAGTCATTACGCTTTTGCCCAAGCGCTAAGGTGGGCAGCTTATAATAAAGAAGGAAATACGCAAGGTCAGAAAGCGGCAGAAATGCAGATCTCCCGGATTTTAGACGGATTTTATCTATTAAGCCATGTATCTGGAGATCCCGGTGAATTGGTCAGATATGCATATCTTAAAGGAGTTAACATTTCTAAGCGATATCGACACGGAGGTCCAAATTATGTATTTTCAAGCGGAGAAATTTGTCCACAAACATTAATTTCTTCTTTTGGAACTGAAATTGTGCATCCAACTAAAGACTTTAGGGATTGGGAGTATTATAGTGATAATAGTAGGGACCAAAATCTCTCTCTCTTAAATGGATTATCCGCAATTATGGCTTTTTGTGGTAATAATACTCTAAAACAAAGAGCTGGGGCCATATTTTGCGAAGTCGTTGATTACCTCATAAGAAGCGATTGGCAAGTAATTTTTAAAACGCTAAATGAAACAATGAGTCATACTAATGCAGCGTGTTTTGACTGTGGATTGTTTCAAAATCCAGTGAATGTTCTCTCTTTTCTTAAAGTTGCTGCTTATGTCAATCCTAATAAATACCAACCATTATACGATTACGCTTTGAACGCTTTAAATTTTTACGCTAAGCTAAACAAACAAAACATTAACTTCAACCTTGAATCTTACTACCCATTAAATCTAGCCTGGATTGGTTGGTGGCCGTTTGCATATTTTGAACCAGAAGACGGTATGAGAGAAAAAATTTGGGAATTAACCATGAAGTATTATTACCAACCAGTAAAAAATCATCGAAACGCATGGTTCCAAATCCTATGGCTTACAATCGTAGATAAATATAAAATCGAAATTGCAAAAAGTCGGGTTATCTCAGAAATTAAAGATTCACTGCAACGTTTGGTTGCAGATCGTCTAGATAATTTCACTCACACCCCTAGAGGGGATCTCGATTCAATCGGCGAGACTGAAACATCTATTTTGGACTCTAAAATGTATCAATATGCGACGATATCTGAGGTTCTTAAGAATATTCTTAGGAATCTCGGCGATGATGTCGCAAATGTATTGAATGATGTCTTTCCCTTTGATTTTTATACGAAATGGGCTCTTCCAGTTGATTGGAGGCGAAGGGATGGATTCGTTTGGCAACGCTGTCCATTTTTCTATTCAGCTGAAGGTGAGGATTTAGAGCGTCATATATCAACTGATTTTGATGGGCGAGTCATAAATGTCGTTGAAGAAAATCCAAATTGCGATGTAACTATTTTATATTGGTATTTAAGATATTTTGGATTTATATCTCCACCCTCAACGCCAAGATCGCCTCATATAATAATTAATTCAGAGATAGTTGAAGCTTGGCCCACGGACACATTCCCGGTGAGTTATATAAACTCTCCGTATTCAAGTTTCTTAGAGGTGATTCCTTGAATTCTAATAACATGTTTAAGATAGACGGAATGATTAACGTTCCAAAAATAATATT
>SMTZ1_10015340_pt1 | contig 10662 bp, 8 predicted proteins | sample DeeMarSWOR136_30_FD_25667 | JGI IMG/M metagenome (IMG submission 25667) | reverse complement strand
ATTATTCAACATTAGGACCTACGCATCATGGCACCGAGGATATTGCGTTGATGCGGACTTTGCCAGGAATGATGATATTCAGCCCCTCGGACAGTATTATGGTTGATAAAATAGACAGAATGTCATATGAACTCCCTGGACCTAAATATATCAGGCTTGACAGAGTTGGCATTCCTCTTATCTATCAGGACTATAATAAGGATTTTACCAGAGGGATAGAAATCCTGAGAACAGGTACGGATCTTTGTATTATTGCTACTGGAAGAATGGTGTACAATGCTCTTAAGATTGCTGATGAGTTAGCTAAGCAAGATATAGAAGCTACTGTTATAGATTTATACCGCATAAAGCCTCTTGCTGAAGACTCTCTTTTCGAAGCTATTGATAAATTCAATTTCGTAGTAACTATGGAAGAACACTTTCTTGTAGGCGGCATAGGGACTATTATCAATGAACTTTTGGCAAAAAATGGCAAAAGATGTCTGGTAAAGAATTTCGGGATACCGGACAAATTCTGCAGACAATATGATGGAAAAAGAGAATATTTACAGAGCTTAATGGGTTTAGATGTTAAAAGCATATCTCGCGATTTAATGAAAATGATAAAAGAATGAAAATACTATTTATTTTTAAAAGCGAGAACTTTTTAGCCCCGATCGGGTTATGCTCTGTTTCCGCAGCGGCACTTAAAGAAGGACATAGGACTTATTTATGCGAAATGAATTCACAGGAACCTTTAAACTGCATTGCCGAATTAAAACCCGATGTTGTTGCTTATAGTGCCTGTACAGGTGAAGCCAAGCATTATCTCAGGTTAAATCGTCTGATTAAAAAAAGATTCCCCAATATTTTTACAATTATGGGTGGACCTCATGCAACCTTTTTCTCAGATGTGATTAATGAAGATACCTTGGATGCGATTTGTATTGGCGAAGGAGAAGCTGCCTTTGTAGATTTACTCAGAGTACTCATAAGCAAAAAAACTTTTGACGACATACCTAATATCGTTACTCAAAATAATAAAGATAAATTTACGGTTCGTAATTTAACGGAAGACTTAGATTCCTTGCCGTTTCCCGACTATGCTTTATTATACAATAATACCTCAATGGGCAGATATCCTCTTAAAAACTTTATTGTTTCACGGGGATGCCCTTATGATTGCACCTATTGTTTTAACACTGCCTGGCGCCAGATTTACAGAGGACGAGGCAAGTTGATACGTCGGCATAGTGTGGATTATGTTATTGATGATATTAAACGCGTAAGAGAAAGATGGCCTTTGAGCAATATTAAGTTTTACGACGATATTTTTACCTACCGACTCGATGACTGGCTGGAGGAATTTGCCAAGAAATATAAAAAATATATAAATTTACCGTTTTTTATCTTGACTCGCGCCGACCTTCTTACCGAAGATATAGTTAAATTATTGAAATACGTCGGATGCCGTACTATTAGTATGTCCATTGAAGCCGGTAATGCAAAGATAAGAAACAGCCTGCTTAGACGCAGAATGTCAAATGAGCAGATTATTTCTGCACACCGATTATGCGAAAAATATGGAATTTATACTTTCACCAATTGCATAATAGGTCTGCCCGGGACAACTATTAACAACGATATCGAATCGATTGATTTAGCAATTAAAGCTAAGGTGTCATGGGCAGAATTTTTAATTTTCCACCCTTACCCAGGAACAGAACTTGGTCAGCAGGTCATTAATATAGGTTTATATAAACCTGAGTATGAAAAGATGCATACATCTTACATGTTTAGATCTCCTTTGAACTGTTTTGACGAGAAGCAGAAAAATGCACAGATGAATCTGTCGGTGTTGGGTGCAGCGGCTGTAGTTTTACCCCGATTGCGAAAACTAATTGTGCATTATCTGATTTTTTTCAAACACAACCGATTTTTTACTTTAATTTATTATTTGATTAAGATGTATGTGCTTAGAAGAAAAATATATGTAACCCGCACTACAATTTTAGAATCATTACGTATTTTTGCTAGAAGCTTAAGGCAAGAGTGGTTTAGGCATGAAAATCAAGCCGGCTAAGAAGGTATTAATCATTAAATTGGGCTATTCAGAAACTCTAGATAGCGCATTGAGTCTTACTACCAGTTTAGGGGATGTCTTAAGGACCACCGTTATTTTACATTTTTTCAAAGATTGCCATATTACCTGGTTAGTAGATGAGAAGGCTTTGCCGTTATTAGAAGGTAATAAGTATATAAATAAAATACTGACTTACAACTCCTATGTTATTTCCCAGCTTAAAAAGGAAAAATTCGATATTATAGTTAATCTTGAAAAAGTTCCTGAGGTTTGTGCGCTTTCTGATTCTATGGTTGCTGATGAATACTTTGGTTTTAGTCTTAATGGTCGGAATAATGATATTCAGAAGTGTTCTGCGGGCACTAAGAGATTAATAAAGCTTACTCAAGATTTAGATAAAAAGAGGGAAAACAAAGATTGCTGGCAAAAGGTTTTGGCTAATGTATTGGAAAAGCCTTGGAAGGGGCAGGAGTATATTCTTGGACATAAGCCCCAGTCAAAGATTAAATATGATATAGGTTTTAATTGGACTACTGGGCATAAATGGACAAATAAGGCCTGGCCAAGAGGTTGTTGGGAAAGGCTAGAGAACTTAATAAAGGATAAATATTCTATTTCTTGGCAGGAGGGTTTAAATAGTATCCATGAATACATTGATTGGATAAACTCATGCAGATTAATAATAACAGCGGACAGTTTAGGGCTCCATCTCAGTTTAGCCTTAAACAAGAAGATAATAGCATTATTTGGGCCCACTTCCCATCGTGAGATATATTTTTATAATCGAGGATCTTTTTTATTGCCAGAGGCTCCTTATCGATGCGTGCCATGCCTTAAAGCGCACTGCGACAAAAAAAAGCAGTGTATGGAGTATATATATCCTGAAAGGGTGAAGGAAAGAATTGAAAATGAATTTAAAAGACATATCTCTTCCAAAAAGATATAATTATATAGCTTGTTTTTTGACTTTAGATTGCAATTTAAACTGCGCTTATTGTTTAAATTCCTTTGCTGGAGGAGCTATAGTTAAAAGTCCGGTTATTTCAGGCGAAAGGTTAAATCGACTTGTTTGCGCCGAAGATTTACCTATTACACTCCAGGGAGGAGAGCCTAGTTTACATCCGGATTTCATCTGGATAATTAAAAATATCAAGCAGAGTTTGAATATTGATATTTTAACTAATCTCTGTTTTGATATCGATAAATTTATCAATCAGATTAATCCTTCTCGTTTACATAGAAAAGCTCTCTATCCCAGCATAAGGGCAAGCTATCATCCCTTTTATATGGATTTAGATGAACTTATAAATAGAACAATAAAGATGCAGCAGGTCGGTTTTAGTATAGGTATTTTTAGTATTTTACATCCTGAATTTAAACAAGAGGTTTTAAAGGCTCAAAAGCGGTGTCAAGATTTAGGAATTGATTTCAGGACTAAAGATTTTTTAGGAGAGTTTAATGGTCAAATATACGGAACCTATCTTTATCCCGATGCTGTTGGAAATGGCAGAGGAAAAGGGTGTTTATGTCGCACCTCAGAACTAATTATCGGTCCAGATGGTAGTATTTATAGATGCCACCACGACCTTTATAAAAATTTCCCTCCAATTGGTAATTTATTCGAGCCCGATTTTAAAATAGATGATATCTTCAGAAAGTGTAACCAGTTTGGAAATTGTAATCCTTGCGACATAAAGATAAAAACAGACAGATTCCAGATCTACGGACACACCTCCGTAGAAATTAAAGATATAAGAGATAAATATTGAATTAAGCTTGTGTTTTCAGTAACAAAGTAAAAGGAAAATGATACCGAGACGAAAGGTACATATGATTGCCGATGAATTTTTTCTACTATTGCGGATGTTGTCTGAGTTTAATACGAATTCTTTTCAATATATAAAAGAATGGGAGGAGATCTTCGCGCATTATCTTGGTGTTAGATACGCGATTGCCGTTAATTCTGGCCGCACTGGAATGAAATTTATACTAAGATCATTAGAGTTAAATAGAGGGGATGAGGTAATAATTCCTGCTTATACGCTGGTGGATTTAGTTGGTATTATTCAATCATTAGGATTAACAGTAGTACCAGCGGATATTGATTCTAAAACATTTAATATTAATCCTGACTCTATAATCAAAAAAATTACAGCGCGCACTAAGGTAATCTTGGCTACTCATATATTTGGCATGCCTTGTCAAATTGATAGAATTTTAGATATAGCAAGGCCTAGGTCTATTTTTGTCATTGAAGATTGTGCACATTCTATTGGCGCGGAATTTAAAGGTCGCAAAACAGGCTCTTTTGGCGACGCATCTTTTTTTAGTTTTGAAACCATAAAGCCCATTAATACTTATGGTGGAGGTATGGTAACTACGAATGATGAAAGATTAGCTCAGAATGTACGTAAGGCAGTTGTTCATTATGAGGGTCAAGCCAAGGCACCGGTTAAAAAAATCATTTCAGCATTCATCGAGAACTGGCTTCTCCCTACGCCGTTATCATTTCCCGTTCTTTATTTATTGACCTCTCCATATTGGAATAAAAAAATGTATAACTTTTATAGGCAAATTCAGAAATTATCAGCATTGAAATCTGCTTTTACAGATTTGCAAGCTTTTCTTGGAATAGAGAAATTAAAAACACTTGACGAACGAATTGCTCATAGGAGAAGACTGGCAAATTTATTTAAATCCTTACTGAACAGTAAGTTTGTACCACAACAGCTGGAAGAAGGAATATTGTCCAATTACTATTTTTTCGTAGCTTTAGTGCCATCAGATACTAAAAGATTAAGAAGATTATTGCTGACGCATGGTATAGATGCTGGTATAGGTGCAGAGATCGCTGACGATTGCGGGAGTCTTTTAGGGCATTCAGATTGTTCAATTGCAAAAGAAGTTTTTCAACGGGCTATTCAACTGCCGCTGCATGAAGGCATGCTTGAACATCACATCCTTTATGTAGCTAAAGTGTTAAAGAGGCAGTTTAAATGAAGATTCTTCTAATAGATCCACCTTTTGGTCCTGAGCAAGCTGGAGGAAGGAAGCGCTGTTTTAAAAATGTTATTAATATAATTCCTTCGCTCGGCCTAGCATATCTTGCGGCCGTATGTGAACGAAAAAATCACACAGTTAAAATAATTGATTGTTCTCTTGGCCTGGAAGATAATAGACTTGTAGAGGAAGCGAAGGAATTTGAGCCTGAAATAATAGGGATTACAGCTACAACACCCGCATTCCGAAATGCTGTCCGTATCGTTTTTCACTTGCGCAAGTATTTTCCCAAAGTGGTATTTGTGTGCGGCGGAGCGCATCCCACCGCCAGTCCAGTCGAGGCTATGAAGGCGGATGCATTTGACTTTTTAGTATTGGGAGAAGGCGAGGAGATATTCATAGAGTTAATTTCATATTTAGAAAACAAAAATTCTTCCTTGCCGCATAATATCAAAGGCATTGCTTTTAGACTAAATGGTAAAGTTACAATTACGGCTTCGCGACCAAGAATTGATGATTTAGATTCTTTGCCTTTCCCTGCTCGACGTCTTTTACCTCCATTGAGCGCATATCATCCTACGCCGGCTTCCTACAGAAGACTGCCCTTGGCTGTAATTATTACTTCCAGAGGTTGTCCAAGTAGCTGCACATTTTGTGACCGTGCTGTTTTCGGTGAAAAATTCCGAAAACGAAGCGTCTCCAATGTAATGGCAGAAGTGGAAGAAGCTATTCAGAAATATGGAGCAAAAGAGATACGCTTTTTTGATGATGCATTTACCTTGGATCATTCCCATGTGGAAGGTATATGTCGTGGCATGAAAAAAGTACATCCACGTATTCCTTGGACATGTCTCACGAAGACTAATGCTGTAAATTTTAATTTGCTTAAGATGATACGAGATGCTGGCTGTTGGCAGGTTTTATTTGGTTTGGAATCCGGTGACGATGGTATCCTGATGCATCTGAACAAAGGCAATACCGTAGAACAGAACAAGAGGGGTGTTTACTGGGCAAAGGAGGCAGGGCTGAATGTGCGTGCAGATTTTCTGGTTGGTAGTCCTTGGGAGACAAAAGAGACTCTTGAGAAAACTCTTAAATTTGCCAAGAGTCTCCCTTTAGATTTTGCCCACTTTAACAAATTTGTTCCTTATCCTGGGACAGAGATTTATAAAGATTTAATTGAAAAAGGGGATAAGATTGATTTTGATAATGGGTCTTCCATTATTAATCTCAATGATTTTATATATACACCAGAGTCGCTTGGTGAATTAGAATATGGTAACTTTCTTAATAGAGCATACAAGGAGTTTTATCTGCGACCAAGTTATATTTTGAGAAGGTTATTATCTTTACGAAGTCTATCGGAATTTATAGGGCAGGTTAGAGGATTTTTTTCTATTCTGTCGCTGTAAATTAAAAAATTTATAGATGCCAAGAGATAATTCCTTATATCAGTTTAAGTCCATCCTGCATTTTGTTGGAGTTAAAAAGTACCGACGACAGCGAGTCCCTCCAGATAGTATTCTTTTTCCAATCATTTGGATTACAAATAGATGTAATTTGCGATGTAAGATGTGCAACCAGTGGAAGACAGATCCTGCGACATTATCTGAAGAGCTTACGACACGGGAGTGGTATTCTTTTATTGATTCTGCCAGCCGTATGCATGTGGCAGTAATTATCATTACAGGAGGAGAGCCCCTTCTGCGTCCTGACATTTTTGATATCTTAGGATATATTAAGAAGAAAGAAATTGCCTGTCATCTATGTACTAATGGGGCCTTACTAAATAAGGCTACAATAGATAGACTTAAAAGCTCAAGACTGAATTCTATTTCGATATCAGTTGATAGCGAACGTGCACAGATGCATAATGAGATACGAGGTTCCGATTGTTTTGATACTGTAATTAAAGGGATTAAGCTTTTAAGACAGGCCATGCCAGAAGTTAATATTGGAATAAATTCCTTAATCACCAGAAAAAATTTTCAAGATATTAACCGTATGGTGTCGTTTGCTGAGAATCTAAAAGTTAACCAAATTAAATTTGCCCCCATTCATACTAACCTGTCGCATAAACGCAAAGAGGTTTCCAGTTTTGGAGACCTCCTTTTTATTGAGGATGATTTGCCACAACTTCGATTGGAAATTAATAAGGTTATACGCGCAGCTTCGCGGACTAAGTTATTAACAACATCTCTTAGTTTTATGGAAGGCATACCAAATCTGTACGATTCTCAATACTGCAGAGTTCCTTGTTATGCAGGATATATCTCCTGCACAGTTAACGCGTTAGGGTGGGTATCTCCGTGTGAAGATATAGAGGGGAATGAAAACTTACGGAGTAAGTCACTTGAAGAGATATGGAGGTCTTCATCTTTTCAGCAGCTGCGAGAACAGGTACACAATTGCATGTCTAAGTGCTGGGATACTACTCATACCGAACTTAATATTCGTTGTTCTTTGAGAGGATTTGTGAAGGAATTTAGGCAGGTTTTGAAAGAAATAAATTTCTACCTCAGTTAAGCAGGGAATATATAATAAGGTTTATAGAGTGAGAACAAAGCATATCAAATATTTTATTTTTCTAACTTTTTTTCTATATCTATTTTTAGTATTTGACACCCATTTCAACGGGCCAGATCAGCCCATTTATTTTGCTTATACAGCAAGCATTATAGAAGATGGCGACCTAAATGCAGTGAATCATTTAGATCCAACCTACCCCTACTATCTTTCGGATGGCAAAATAGGTATTTCCAAAACTTATAACTTGCCTGATTTTCATAACCACGGTGGCATAGTTCTTTGGCTGCCATTTTACATCTATGCAAAGCTGGTTTATTTTATAGCTTCTAAACTTAATATAACAGGTTTAACTGCATTTGGATTTGACAGGCTTGCTAAGTGCGCTATGTCTTTTAGCACCATAACCTTCGGTTTTCTTGCGGTAGTTTTTACCTACTTTTTTTGTAAAATGTTTTTCTCCACAAAGGTTGCAATTTGGTCAGTTCTAGCTATATTTTTAGGAACTCCGTTCTTTCATTATATGCTCCGGGAAGTTGGGAATGCAAATATTATTGCCTGTTTATTCTCGGTTCTTTCTATTTGGTTTTGTAGTTACGCAATCAGCATGAGAAAGTCACACTGGTTTTTCTACGGATTATTTTTCTCTATTTGTATGGTAGTTAAACTCGATTTATGGTTTCAGATAATTTTTATTCTATTTTACTTTGTTGTTCTTTTCTTGATGAAGCAAACAGGCTGGAGAAATGGAATATATTTTCTCCTCGGTCTTTCGCCTATGTTTATATTAAAAATTACGAATGACTATATCAAGTATGGCACATTTTATCAGGGAGAATTTGGTTTGTTAAACTTCAAAGAATTTTATCTTTTCGAGCAGCTCTTTTCACAATACCGAGGTTTTTTTTATACCTCTCCTATTTTTTATATCTGTTTATTAGGATTTATGTTTTTGTTTATAAAACTATTAAAAGATAAAAAATTTATTGATGAGAAAAAAATGCCAGAAATTTTCTTAATTATTTTAAGTTCGTATCTTTTTATAAAAATATTTGTCCTTTCATATAGATATGCGTGGGGCGGTGGTGCTCCGGGAGCGAGGGCATTACTAACGGAGTTCCCTATTTTTGTGTTATTATATGCCGGGGCTATACGAAACCAAAGAAAATATTTAAGATATTTTATCGGCATTATTTCGCCCTTCCTTATTTTCTGGAATTTTCTTGTTATTTGCGAATATATGGCTGGTATTGATCTCAATTATATTGCAGGAGCTCCCGCATTGGGCGAACGAATCAAGATTCTAAAAAATATCTTAGCTCCATTATTTTATATAAAAGATTTGGATTTAAAATTAAAATTTTGTCTACCATTGGTGTTGGTTGTTTTCGGGATATGTTTTTATCCAGCAAGAAGATTTACAAAATTGATATACCTTTCTTTTAAGCATACCAAAAATCAAGACAATCACAGTTCTCTAAAATTGTTTTCCCTATTTACAATATATTTGTGTACAGCTTACTTAATTATTACTTTACTTAATATATTCAACAATAAAAAGAATACAGAGAAACTGATAGCAGAGAGGTTTTTTGAGAATGCCCGGATAATCAGTGCTTTCGAATTTGAAAGACAAGAAAACGTTGGTTCAATGAATGAAATGATTGAGTATTTTAGACTAAGGGGCAATAAGGATAAAGCTAATAAGATAAAAGAATATAAAAACCAGATTTATGGAGATGACGGATAGATTCAAGATAGATAGTCATAAACTAATTTATCACGTCCCGAGAGTAAATAAATGGCTTCAGGGAAAGAATGTCTATCCGATTTATATAGAGATTGGTTTATTTGCTGGCTGTAATCAACGCTGCATTTTCTGCGCTTTTGATTTTTTAAAATATAAGCCTTATGTTTTGAATGAGGAAGCGCTTAAGAAGTTTATTTTAGAAGCAACAAAGAGAGGGGTAAAGAGCATCATGTATGCGGGAGAGGGTGAACCACTTTTGCATAAGGATGCTGTAGATATTATTGTTTTCACAAAGAAGGCAGGTATTGACGTTTCTGTTACAACTAACGGAGTTATATTTGATAAAGAAATGGCTAAGAAGTCATTAGGGTATCTTAGCTGGTTTCGAGTGAGTTTAAACGCAGCTACAAGAGAGAATTATTCGATTATTCATAATACAGCAAAAGAAGATTTTAATATTGTTATAAACAATCTTAAAAATGCTGTTAAGGTAAGAGATAAAAATAGATATAGTTGTACTATAGGAGTGCAGTTTTTGCTGATACCGCAAAATTATAAAGAAGTTGCAATTCTAGCTGGGATATTGAGTGATGTGGGCGTTGATTATTTAGTAATAAAACCTTATTCTCAGCATCCTCTAAGTATTAATAAGATAAATCCGAAATTTAAATATAGCAGTTCACTTTTTTTGGAAAAAAAACTAAAGAGATACAAAAAAAATAATTTTCAGATAATATTTCGCAGACATGGGATAGAGAAACTAGAAGAAGAAAGACCTTATAAGCTTTGTTTGGGTTTACCTTTCATAACTTACATGGCAGCAACAGGTGATATTTATCCTTGTAGCCTCTTTTTAGGCAAGAAAGACTTTATATTTGGCAACATATGTCAAGAAAGTTTTAAAAATATCTGGGAAGGTAAAAGACGAAAAAGAATTATGCAAATGTTACAAACAAAATGGGATATAAAAAATTGTAGAAGGGGCTGTCGTGTAGATGAGATTAACCGTTATCTTTGGGAGCTAAAAAATCCGAGCACTCATGTTAATTTTATCTAAAATTTAATGGAGAAAAAGAATATTAGTATTTCAGTCTGTGTTCCAGCTTTCAATGAAGAAGGGTCTCTTAGGGCAGCTGTGGAAGATTTATTAACAACTTTATCAACCGCTGTCCAGAAGCTAGAGATTATTATTGTAAATGACGGGAGTACTGATTTTACTCCACGATTAGCTGAGCAATTAGCCAGAATATATTACCAAGTTAAAGTTATTCATCACAAAATAAATTTAGGGATTGGGGTATGTTATCGAGATGCCTTATTAGTG
>SMTZ1_10009635_pt1 | contig 10662 bp, 9 predicted proteins | sample DeeMarSWOR136_30_FD_25667 | JGI IMG/M metagenome (IMG submission 25667) | reverse complement strand
GGTTGGGCTATCTCAGGCGTAACGACTTGCGCGAAGGATGGATGTGGCTGCAGTATCGTACCACCGACGACTGGTGGATCGTGCGCAACAGCTGGAACAATGTGAACGTTTACGGATCATGGAACGATGATGGAGCCAATATCGGCGCGGGTTGGAACTACAACAACCAGATCCAGTTCGTCAACAACTGGTACGGCTGGATGGGGTTCGCCCAGAATTTCCCCCAATATGATGACCGGGAAACCAGAGGACACGGGCTGTGGGAGGTCCCCGCCAACTGGAATGCCTGGCTGAGCTTTGACACCGATGAGCGGAAGAAATTGTCCTTCGAGGTGGATTTTCTTTTCGGAGACAGCCGTACCAGCCCATGGTGGCTGGGAGAGTTGGGCGTTCGCTATCGTCCCATGAGCAATGTGGAATTGTGGGTCTACAGCGAGTATGTGCACGACTTCGATCAGCTCATGTGGGTGGAAAACCCAGATGACAGCACCACTATCTTCGCAGAAAAGGACCAGGACATCTTCCGTCTGGATGCCACCGCCAGCATCGTCTTCCACCCGAATCTCTCGCTGCAGCTCTCCTCCCAGGGCCTGCTGACCGGCCTGGATTACCGGAATTATCGGGAGTATCTCGGCCGCGGCCGATACGGCGATCCCCAGTCAGGCTTTGATCATGATTACAACTACTCCGTGCTGAACTCGACCTTTTTGGTTCGCTGGGAATACATGCCGGGGAGCACCCTCTACGTAGTATGGACGCGGGCCCGCCAGGAGGTGGACGATACGGTCAATGACCTGGATCTGTCCAGGGATTTCGAACGATTCTATTCCGGCGGCGGAGACAACGTCTTTTTGATAAAAGCCAGCTACTGGGTGAATATCTAGTGCCTGCCCGTGCGGTGCTGCAGGATTGAGTCCCAGGCGTGTTTCGGTGCCATAAAGAGAGAAAACGCTTTTCCTTGACAATCGGTGAGAAAGCGTTATTTTTTTATCGATATCGATAGGTTCTGCCGCAGACAGAGGCTCGTCATTTAACGGAACGGCAAAGCGGAAAAGACGATGATTCCGGAGAAAAAATCTTCTTTGGATGGGATCCCGCGGGATATAGATAACTAAGTGGTCCCAAAATTCATCTGCCCAATAATATCTTGACAAAAGTCTGAAGAGATGCTACCATGAGGTTTGTAAAAACAAGCGCTTGCTTGGTTGCCCTGTTTTTGGCGAAACGTGGGGCTGCAAATTGAATTGTCAAGCAGCTCTTTTTCCACTTTCTTGTGGCTTGAGCGACGCAAAGGAGAAAGTGATATGAAAGTGATAGACATTTTGAATTCCAGCCCAAAACCCACAATCTCCTTTGAACTCTTTCCCCCAAGGTCTCCGGAAGCTTCCCAAAAACTCGAGAAAGTGATAGATAATTTGGCTGATCTCAAGCCAGATTTTGTCTCTGTGACCTTCGGGGCAGGGGGTTCCACGCGGGAAGGATCTCGTCAGCTTGTGGAAAAACTGAAGGACGAAAAGGGCTTGGAGGTCGTTGCCTATTTTGCTGGATTCGGGCTCGGGCCTGAGGAGATCACCTCAGTTCTGGATAGATACCAAGCGATGGAGGTGGAGAGCATCCTAGTTGTGCGAGGAGATCCGCCGCGGGAGGAAGATTTCAAACCGCACCCCAAGAGCATGGCGCACGCCTCTGACCTTATGGCGTTCGTCCGGCCACGGTACAGCTTTTGCATGGGCGTGGCCGGCTACCCAGAGGGACATGTAGAGGCTCCCAGCAGGGAGAAGGACATCGAGTACCTTAAGCTTAAAGTAGATCAAGGCGCTGAGTACATCATCAGCAACTACTTCTACGACAATAGGTATTATTTCGACTTCCTTGATCGCTGTCAGGCAGCGGGCATAAATGTCCCCATCCTGCCCGGGGTGATGCCTATCTACAGTGTCAAGATGATGGAGATGCTAGCCGGCTTGTGCGGGGCGACAATTACCGGCGAAGTACGTCGAGGGATCGCCGCACTGCCCGAGGGAGATAAAGAAGCTTTGGTGGCTTTCGGGATTGAGTTTGCCACGCGGCGATGCGCAGAACTGCTCCGTGCGGGAGTGCCAGGGTTGCATATTTACACCATGGATCGTAGCAAATCTGCGACGGGTATCGTCAACCGTTTGCGAGGTGAGGGATTGTTATGATGGTGTTACCATGAAGATTGGAAACGGAAGATTCATCTTGAGTGTCAAACAAGCGCACAGACATGTGATATAAATGGCCAAGATTGAAGGTTTTTTGGAGGGATAATCAATGAAATGCCTAAAGATGCCAATATTTCTTTTTTTGCTCAATGCAGCAATGACTTATGGATACGGAAACCAAGAGATCTTTAAGTTAGAAGCTTCCTCAGCAGTTGGTGGTTACAGCTCACTTCAAGACAGCATAGAATACCCTCCCATTCTCTGGAGAGCTGGTGCAGAAGCTGCATTTAGAGCTAACGCTCGGATAAGCTCCACTGGCGAGGTGCTTTCTGTTGAGTTCAAGCCTCTTCTTGGAGATTCTTTTACCAGATTTGATTTCCTGTTTTTCCCTGAGGTGAGTGATAATATCTATTCAGCTCGATGGAGACCTGCTAAGGTTGATGAAAAAGCGATCTCTTGTCGAGTTTCTATTCCATTTGTTTTTATGGAAATAAGTAACACAAAGGAAACGAAAAAAGCTTAAATAAGGTATTGCCGGCCAGGTTGCGCAGTTGCCGATGGTTATAAGTCGCCCATATCTAGGTCTTGCTCATCAGTGAAAAATGGTTAATTATGAAATCACGGGGTTTTATGGACACGGAAAAACTTGACATATCGGTCGTCATCATAACCTATAACGAGGAGAAAAACATCCGGCGATGTCTGGAACACCTCGGGTGGGCAAGGGAGATCGTCGTCGTCGATTCATACAGCACGGACAAGACTGTGGAGATTGCCCGGGAATACACGGACAAGGTCGTACTGCATGCCTTCGAGGGATACGTAAAGCAGAAAAATTACGCCTTGGACAAGGCGACAGTGAACTGGGTCCTTTCGGTGGATGCGGATGAGGTGGTGACGCCGGAATTATTGTCCCAAATCCGGGAGGTGTGGTCGAAAGATAAGGAAATGTATGCTGGATTTATGGTGAATAGGCGGAGCCGGTTCTGCGGGAAATGGATCGGCCACTGCGGCTGGTATCCGGACCGAAAACTGCGCTTGTTCAATCGTCAAAAAGGACGCTGGACGGGTGATCGTCTGCACGAGAAGATCCAGCTAGAAGGAAAAATCAAAAATCTAAAAGCGGATTTGCTTCATTATACCTATGAGAATTTGGCGGATATCATCGAGAGAACTCAAAGATATTCGGCCATCTTTGCCGAGGCGAAATTCGAGAGGGGAAAGCGGACATCTATTTTGGATTTGCTGTTCCGTCCCGTGTTCAAGTTTTTCAAGGCATACGTGCTGAAGCAGGGTTTTCGAGACGGTAGCCATGGGTTGATATTATGCATCTGTGCGGCACATTCCGTTTTTATGAAATACGCCAAATTGTGGGAACTTGTGAGGAGAAGGAGTGAAAGACAAGGAAGAAAAACGGAAAGTTGATCTTTCTCGACCTTTTCGTATTCTGCATATTAATACTGCTCGGACATGGCGCGGGGGCGAGCAGCAGACGTTTTGGCTATGCCAAGGTCTTCAGCAGCGAGGACATGAAATTCTTCTAGCCTGTCAACCGGATAGTGCTCTGCACCGGAGGGCGCTTTCGGCCGGAATTGGGGTTTATCCTGTTGACATGCGGGGTGAGTGGGATTTATGGGCGGTGAGGGATCTTGTGGGAGTGTTTCGGCGCAATGGCACGGAGATCGTTCATTTTCACACGGCACATGCCCACACTCTGGGGTTATTGGCAGCGCAGGCGGCCAAGGTTCCCATCAGAGTTTTGACTCGGCGCGTTAACGTTCACATCCACAAGCATTTACTGAATCGCTGGAAATATGGTCCTGGTTTAACGGCGATTATCGCCATTTCTGAGGGCATCAGAAGTGTTTTAATCGAAGACGGCCTGGCACCTGAGCGTGTGACGACAATCCGCAGTGGAATTCATTTTCAGCGGATAGAAAATATAGGAGACGGATCTTATTTGCGGGACGAATTTGCTATTTCTGAGGATACCCTTGTTATCGGAACGGTTGGTGCTCTGGGGCCGTATAAGGATCACCATAATTTCTTGGAGGCGGCGGTTATTGTGAAAAGATCGGTACCCAATACACGATTTTTAGTTGTCGGTGACGGAGAGTTGCGTAAAGAACTGGAACGATACTCAGCATCGAGAGGTTTGTCTGAGGATGTTCTCTTCACCGGTTTTCGAAAGGACGTTTTGGAAATTACGAAGATCTTCGACATCTTCGTCCTTTGTTCGTATTTAGAGGGTATGGGGACGGCAATATTAGATGCCATGGCCCTTGAAAAACCAATTGTTGCCACTCAAGTTGGTGGAATCCCAGAAATTGTTTTGCAGGGGGAAAATGGATTCTTAGTTCCGCCACGGGATCCAAACAAGCTTGCGGAGGCGATCTTAAAACTGGCCAATGAGCCATCGTTGCGCTATAAAATGGGTTCTTATAGTAGGGAACATGTGAGAAATTTTGATGTGAAGAAAACCATAGATCAAACAGAGGCTATGTATTCTAAACTTGTCTTTTCTTTGAATGCAAATAATTCTGCCGTGCCGTCGGCTGTTGCCTCTGGTGGTTGAGGGAAGAGTTAAAATACAGAACAGTCTGCTGTACGATCTTTTGGGCTTATAATCGAAAGTTAGTACCTTATACTAAGGTAGCTATGGACATACTGGGCCATATGGGGATTTTATTAGGTGCTTCCTGGGCATCGGGGATGAACCTGTATCTCACCGTTTCCGCCTTGGGACTGGCCCATAGGATGGAATGGGTCTCTCTTCCCGGAGACCTGTCGATAATTTCCCATCCAGCGGTCATTATTGTTGCTGGCGTGCTCTTCTTGATTGAGTTTTTCGCCGACAAAATTCCTCTTGTCGATTCAGCATGGGATTCAGTTCACACCGTTATCCGCCCCATCGCTGGAGCTACGCTGGGATATATGCTCATGGGCGACGCAGCACTGGTGTTGAGGATTTTCGGAGCCCTCCTGGCAGGTTGTATTGCTATGGATTCGCACCTCACCAAGGCGACGGCGCGTGCCGTCATAAACACCTCGCCGGAACCCGTGAGCAATTCTGTCGCCAGTGTCACCGAAGATGTCTCCGTGGTGGGTGTTTTGTATCTGATTATGAAACACCCGGTTGTGGCCACAATTGTGGTCGCACTTCTTATTTTGTTCTCGCTGTGGTTTCTGAGAAGAATGTTCAAGTTCGCAAAAAGGATTATCAATTCTTCGTTTTGCAGAAAAAAACTCACGGCGCAAACCACAATCCCGATTAGATCCTGACGGCCTCTTTCATTGAAGCCTGCCCGGTGGTTTTATGCCCTGAGCGTTTCTTTAAGCCGTCCTCTCCCACCGATACCACCTCCACACCGCAAATCCCACATAACCTCCGCAGCCCGCTGCAATGACATCGGAGATGTCAGCGTAGCGCCCGGAAATTCCCAATTGCAGGCCTTCAAGGACGAACCCCAGAATCAAACTGATGACAACGGCCTTCCATTTAGACCGTTTACTTGTGAGTGAACGGTATCCCTGAACGAAGTATCCCAGAGGTGCAAAACGGGCTATGCCGCTCAAGAAATCGAAGAGGGCCATGGAGCTGGTATGGGCGTAGTATGAGGAAAAGGGAAGGAACGTCGAGAGTGTGATGCTAGGCCACGAGGAAGGATAGAGAAATGTGTAGGGATGAAGGGCTTCGTTGACCAGATAGAGGAGATAGTGCAGCAGAGCCAGCCAGAATACTTTTCCGCCACGAAGAACTTCTCGAGAGGACCCATCTCTCCGCAATACAGTTGCGTTAAGAGGAGCAAAAAGAATGCATCCATAAAAGGCCCCTGCGATTCCAGCCAGGATATCCCGAGTGGTGGTCAGCCGTGAAGCGATGAAAATCTGGGCCAGCTCGAGGGCGAGGCTCACCAGGGATGAAAGCACAAGAGCGGTCAGGATGCCCAGGAGGTTTCTCAAACGCCTGATGCGAGCGACTATGACATGGCAGAGAAGGTAACAGAGGCCGGCGAACCATAGGAAAACCCCCAGCATCTTAGACCATGGTGAGGGATCGCTGATCGGGTTGAGTCGAGCCGATTTCAGGCTATGCTTGATGGAGCTTACGTCCAGAGAGACATCGAGGGGAGCCAGAGCACCCAGGATCAAAAGGCTGGCATAAGCGATCAACAGAAGGACAGCAGGAGAGCGAAGCACTTCCTGTCTGGACCATTTCGCCAGAGGTGTTCTTGCCCAACGGTAAAAGGCAAAGGAGATGGCTGTCCCACAGATCGCGCCCATAGTATTGGTCAAAAGATCGGTGAGAGAGGTGATTCGAGATGGCGAAAGAATCTGAATTACTTCTGTGAGAGCGCTGGTAGCTGCTGCGGCCGCCCAGGTTAAGCTGAACACAGCCCAGGGAGCCCGCCTCCGTTTGGAGGAAAAGCCTGCGTAGGATAAGAAAAGCCCTAAAGGGATGAACAAAAGCAAATTGCTAGCTATATCCGGAAGTGATTCTCGCACTCCTGGTGCTCGCTGGAAGGGCAACCAGCGGATGGAATTGATATTGTCGGAGATGACAGAAGAGGCCGTTGTTAAATCGAAGGGTATAGTCGTGCCATACAAGATGAAGGCCAGGTAGAGTAGGGTGAGCAAAATGGTGGGATTTTTTCGAGCAGACAATATATCGGCTCCCAGTTGTACATGCGGGTTCTTGGTGTCTTAAAATATATCTCGTATGATGAAGATGTCAAGGGAGATATTTATTATCACGCTAATCGGCGATAAAAGAAGAGACATGGTCAAACAATTGCAGACTACTGCAAATGATATCACTGACAAGCAACGACCACAACGCCAATATTAATAATCTCTTATAAAAAGAGAGTGGTGAGGGTCAGATTCGAGCGTTCTCATAGAAAGTGTTTTTTTCTTGACAGGCGGGGGAAAAGCATTCATAATTGAGTGCGTAGAGCTGTCTCTCCAGCAAATTAGAGGCCGGGACTGCAAAGAATGCAAACAATCACTGCAGAGGAAGTCAAAAAAGCAGTTAAAAAAGCGCTTCAGATCCTGGATATGGAAAGGGATACTGCGAGTTCCGGAGGTCAGGTGGCTTTGGGAGCTCGCGTAACGGAAGCTGAGACCATCGCACTGGGTAGTGATCATGGGGGGTTTGAGCTGAAAGAAAGTTTGAAGCCATTTCTCATGGAGCTGGGATACAAAGTAACGGATTGTGGAACCACAAGTCAGGAGTCTGTAGACTATCCTCGCATTGCAGAAGCCGTGGCAGAATTGGTGAGCAGGGGAGACTGCAATCGCGGCATCATGGTGGATGGGGCCGGCATAGGGTCGTGTGTGGTGGCCAACAAAGTCCCCGGGGTGCGGGCGGCCATGTGCTATGATATCAGCACAGCAAGGAACAGCCGCGAGCACAATAATACCAATCTTCTCACCCTAGGAGGTGGGCTTGTCGGACCGAAGCTGGCGCAGGAAATTGTTCGCGTTTGGCTGGAAACGGAGTGCACTGCGGAACGCCACCTGCGACGGGTGGCGCAGATCGAAGAGGTGGAAAAAAAGTATCTCTGCAATGTTACCGCGGTCGCTGAGGAACCGGAGGTAAGTGTAGAAGGCCTGGTGGAGCAGATTTCTCAGCGAGTTGCCTCCAAGGTGACGGCGACGGATTTGGTTCATACGATGGCAACGGCCTGCGATCCATGTTCTGGGTGTGGTCAATGTGTGGAGAAACAGACAGAAGAGGTTCGGCGGATTATCGAGGCGGGCGCAGGTAGGATCAGCTCCTCCCTGGGCAGCTCGGAGATCTCCAAGCAGTTGGCTAAGTTCATCGACCATACGCTACTGAAGCCGGAGGCCACAAGAGAGCAGATCGAGCAGCTGTGTCAAGAGGCAGAGAAGTTCCAGTTCGCTACCGTTTGCGTCAATCCTGCTTGGGTGAAAAGCTGTCGTGAGCAATTACAGGACACGCCCGTAAAGATCTGCACCGTGGTTGGATTTCCTTTGGGAGCCACCACACCAGAGGTGAAGGCTTTTGAGGCGCGTCAGGCCATCAGGGAGGGAGCCAAAGAGATCGACATGGTCATCAACGTCGGAGCGCTGAAAAGTGCGGATGACGCTCTGGTCCTGAGGGACATCACGGCTGTCACAGAAGCCTGTCGTGACGGAAGCGCTCTGAGTAAGGTGATCATCGAAGCAGCCTTGCTGACCGATGAGGAAAAGGTGCGGGCCTGTCTACTGGCTCGGGAGGGCAAGGCTGACTTCGTCAAAACGTCCACTGGCTTTGGGCCAGGGGGAGCTACCGCGCACGACGTGGCCCTGATGAAAGAGGCGGTACAGTGCCAGTTGGAGGTCAAGGCTGCCGGGGGGATTCGGACCCTGGCCGATGCCAAAAAGATGCTGGAGGCCGGCGCCACTAGAATTGGGGCCAGTGCCGGTGTGAAGATTATCAGGGAGACCGAGGAACTAATGGAGAACTAGAAGAAGCAAGAGCCGGATACCAAAACGTAAGAGCCCCAAAGGCCTGGTGGAAAATTTTCTAAACTGTAAATGGAGGGAGAACATTGGTAGATCTGCGATCATATGTCTTTCTGGACAGTCTGCAGCCGCAACATGCCGCCTTTCTGGGCACGGTGGCCCAGGGGTTTTTGCCCATTGCCGATATGGCCTCTCTGTGGATTGAGATCTCCCCAGGCATCGAGATTAACCGCGTCACTGACATAGCCTTGAAGTCCACTAGGGTTACGCCGGGCATGCAGATTGTGGAGCGACTCTATGGGCTTTTAGAGGTGCACTCCCTGTCTCAGGCTGATGTCCGCCAAGCAGGGGCTGCGGTTCTTGATGCGCTGGGGATCAAGGAGGAGGATCGCTGGAAGCCCAAAATCCTCTCCAGCCAAGTCATTAGGAGGTTAGATGATCACCAGGCGCAGCTAATTAACCGCATGCGTCACGGTCACATGATCATCCCCGGCCAGACGCTGTATGTAATGGAGGTGCAGCCGGCAGCGTATGCATCGCTGGCAACCAACGAGGCGGAAAAAGCGGCAGAGATCAACGTCCTGGAGGTACGAGCCTTTGGAAGCTTCGGACGTGTGTATCTGGGCGGAGAGGAGCGGGACATCGACGTTGGGTACCGAGCGGCAGTGGCCTCCATCGAGGGAGTGACAGGCAAAGATAAGATAGGCGCCGAGGAATGACCATTACTACCCGGCCAGCGGAAGTATCGCTAGCCCGATTCATTCATAAACTTGCTTTGCGTCCTGCAGAGACTGATGATTCGTGTGTATTAGTCAGGAGCTTACCGGACACTCTGGGGTGTTTTAAAGCTCCATGATAAAAGGGTGGCATGTTCACCTCAGACGGGTTAGATTTATTGATTCACCCATCAACCCTAACCCAGGAGGTTCACATGACCACCCCCAGTAAGGTAATGAAAAAGAACGCCAAAAACAAGCTCACTTTGCTTGAGCTGGCCCAAAAGTTGGGCAGTGTCAGTGCTGCCTGCCGGCATATGAACTACTCTCGGTCTCAGTTTTACGAAATTAAGCGACGTTTTCAGTTAGAAGGTTTTCAAGGACTGATCGATCGTCCACCCATTCCCAAGAGCCATCCCAATCAGAAGTCACAACAGGTGGTCACACGGGTCTTAGGGCTGACCCGAGAGTACCCTGCTTGGGGGCACGGTCGTATCGCTGCTCAGGCCCGCCTGCAAGGCATCCAGGTCTGTGCCACCACCGTCTATGCCATTTGGAAAAAGCGAGATCTGAGCCGCCGCTTTCAACGCTGGTTGTGGGTGGAAAAACACTACCGCAAAGAAGGCCTGACCCTGACCGAGGAGCAGATCAAGGAGCTGGAACGGCTCAATCCCTGCCTGAAGGAGCGACATGTGGAAAGTCCCCGGCCCGGCTATCTGCTTTGCCAGGACACCTTCTACGTGGGCCATTTCAAGGGCATCGGTCGGGTCTATCTGCAGGCGGTGGTCGATACTTACTGCAGCCTGGGCTTTGCCAAGCTATACACCTCCAAGGAAGCCATCACCGCTGCCGATCTGCTCAATGACCGGGTGATCCCCTTCTACCAAGACCACAAGATCACCATAGAGCACATCCTCACCGACAACGGCTCAGAATACTGTGGCCGCAAGCTAGAGCATTATTATCAGGTCCTGCTCACCCTCCATGGCATTAAGCATCGTCGCACCAAAGTGGCCAGGCCCCGAACCAATGGCTTCGTGGAACGCTTCAACCGCACCATCTTGAATGAGTTCTTCAGAGGCATCTTGCGAAGGAAGTTCTACACTAAGCTTCAGGATCTGCAAAAGGATCTTGATCAATGGCTGACCGAATACAACACCAAACGACCACACCTGGGATATCGCAACATGGGCAAAACCCCCATGTCAGCCTTTCACGAGTTCAAAAAACAAATACCTAAACAAGCCGCTTAATCAAACCCGAAACTGTCCGGTAAGATAGTGACTTTTACA
>SMTZ1_10007862_pt1 | contig 10662 bp, 9 predicted proteins | sample DeeMarSWOR136_30_FD_25667 | JGI IMG/M metagenome (IMG submission 25667) | reverse complement strand
GCACTGTTCAACTTGCATCCCCGGGCACAAGTATGAGGGTCAGTTATATTATGGGGAACTTGAACATGAAGACTGGTTTGTGGGGACAAGGACCCGAGGAAGGGCTTCTATGCGCTGCTGCAGCTGAACTCGCTAGACACTACGATTTTCGCACAACTGTGCTCGGATTTAACTCAGGCTTCAAAATGTCTGGAGCTCAGGCAAGCTATGAAAAGACAATGAGCACCCTTCTAGCTGTGTTAGCAGGAGCAGACGTCGTCTATCAAGCTGGCAGTCTAGGGGGAGGAATGGCCGCTTCCTTTGAAGAGCTAGTGATTGATGACGAAATTTCCAGAGCTGTGATGAAAGCAGTTCAGGGAATAGAAGTAAACGATGAAACGTTGGCGGTAGATGTAATTGACAAAGTGGGTCCTGGCGGACACTTTCTGGCTGAAAAACACACGTTAAAACATTTCAAAGATGTTCTCTTCTTCTCTGAAGTAGCGAACAGACAAAGCTACGACGCTTGGAAGAAGGCGGGAGGAAAAAGCATGATTAAACGAGCTAGAGAAAGAGCAGAAGAAATTCTGCGAGAACACTGGCCAACACCTCTGGACAAAGACGTTCAAGAAGAAATCTCAGAAATAATTGAAAGAGCAGAAAAGGAACTGCCGAAGACCGCTTTATGAGACAAGGTTAGATGCAGGTACAGAGTCCGAGAGAAAAAAGAGAGTTTGCGGGGGACATCTCCATGCTGTATGGGGTTAAAATCCCACCCCGCCCGCATTTTATGTTGTTGTCAAGATAGGTTTGAGTGCTACCTGTCTCTCACTAACATATTTTATCCTCTAATCTTCCTTCTGTATATCGAAAGAGACTTAAGATGCCACGCAGAGTCTGCTGGGTCTCGGCGCAGATGTATTTTGGCTCTTTAGGTTCTAGGGGGCAACCGCTACAGATACAAAGCTTAATTTTTGATTCGATAATCTTCATCACTTCTTCTTGAGTCATTTGCGCCATTTGCTTATTACGTACTTTAAAAGAGAAATTTTTATTCGACGAAAAGTGCGGGAAAAAACGCATGTGCGTTCAGGTTTTTCCTTGACACTGAGATACGAGTAATAGGACGTTTACATCGTGTAGTTATCTCAGAATGCCCATCTTTGCGAGAACTACCCTCAACTCCTGTCTTTCATCCTCTTCTAGAGGCAACAGCGGCTTCCTAGGCGGAAAACCAGGTAGCCCCAACATTCTACACGCCTCTTTTGCAAGAGTGGTGGAGATGGTTCCCTGATGTTTGGCAGACAGTTTGCGTCTAAGTTCGAAGAAAGGTGCCATTTTGACATCAATCTCTTTGACTTTCTCCCAATCTCGATCCTCGGTAGCTTTATACAGGGCGACGGGAAGCGTAGGTGCAAAGTTGGCGAATGAGGAAACATGTCCTTTTCCCCCGGCCAAGTAGTATCCTGCTGCTAGAGACTCGCCGGAGCCCATAGAGAAAGTAAACCTGTCTCCGAAGCGACGCAGCATTTTAAGGGAAAGCCACATATCTGCGGTTGTATCTTTGACGGCTACGATGTTCGGAATTGTCGCCAGCTTTTCCATAAGCTCTTCACGTATTGTTATCTTGCTGGTGAAGGGATTGTTGTAGATGACTATGCCGATCTTTACAGCTGCAGCCACAGTCTTATAGTGTTCATATATTCCGTCGAGAGTTGGCACTTCATAGTATGGAGGAACTATCATGACGCCATCTGCACCCACTTCCTCTGCATATTTGCTCAAAGCCACTGTAAGTTTCGTCCCGCTGTGGGCCGTTCCAGGAACTACTGGAATCTTTCCATTTGCCTCATCAACAACCACCTTAATCACTCGCTTATGTTCTTCCGGAGTTAGTGACCAAAATTCTCCGATGCTACCGCAAGGTTGTAGAACCTGAACCTCCCCTTTGATCAGGAAGTTTGTCAGGTGCCTAATTCCTTCTTCGTCAAGAGAGGAGTCGTTTCTGAACGGAGTCACCATCACCACTTGGCATCCGATATACCTTTCCCTTAACTCTTCAGGTCTCATGATCAAACACAGTCTGTTAGGTTGAGCGTAAGATAGACATAAGAATTCCGTTTCATGTGAAAATTGCCAAGAAGAGAAAGTTGGATGTACGCAGTGGAAAGGTGAGAATGCCCGTGGAAGGCTACGTCTGGGTTTATCCCTGCAGTCAATCCGTAGGCACTTCACACTGCCTACTAACTGTCCAAACAGGCGCCAACATCGCCCACGCCTTCACACATGAAGAAAAATAATCTCTTGTGCCACCGTCCTTTTTGACCCACGGAAGCGTTCTTAAGGTATCCATGCACCTGAAAAAACAAAGATTATGGGTGCTGCGCGAAGAAAACTTTTAAATTCATGAAGTACATTATAAAATGTAGAAAGGAGAGGGGAAATGAATGAACGAAAAAACTTTATGTACAGCATTTGCTGTTCTACTCATCGTCAGCGTATCCTGTGGACTTTATGTAAACACTGTAAAATCTCCTGCAGTCGAATTTCCTGCTATTATGGTTACTCCTGAGAACATCTGGGACGATACACTGCAAGCTGGTGACAACGTGACTTTTTCGATATACACCGATTACAATGGAAGTGATGTTTGGGCCTACCAGTTCACTTTATCATACAACCCAAATGTGCTCCACGCAGGTGTGAACAAGACAGACACTTGGACAGGAACCGGCATATACCCCACGTATTTCTTATTGACTCATATACCTATTCTTCCAGACTCACTATCTGTGTATGTTGATGAAGTCCTTCAGGTGGAAGGAGTTGACTACCAGTATATACCAAGTGGACATCCGATGGGAGATGGATTAATAATGTTTGCGCCAGGGAGCACACCGGCTAGTGGTGCAGAAGTAAAAGCATATTCTTTGTATGGAGTCTTAAATGGTGACCTCATCACTCAGGCCAAAGATTCGAGCGCTGAGTTCACAATGGGACACTTCAACAACACATCAGGTATGTCATCACTCACAGTGGCCTATTTCTTCTACATGGCTCCTGCTGACCCCTACCGAACTTCGGGACCCGGATTTCTAGCAAACATAACCTTCACCGTGGTGGGCTACGGAGTCTCCAACATAACTCTAGGGGATGAAACCAAACTAGTGGGGTACAACACAGTTACACACTCAACATATGACATTATAGACGCAACAATTCACCCTGACCACATTCAGCACGGCTACTTCAATAATCGAATTCCTGGCGATATTTGTGGCGATTCTTCGGGTTCTACGCCTGACGGCGATGTGGACTGGTTTGACTTCGGCGATTTTGCCGCTAACTACGGCAAATCCATCTGACAAATGCGCACGCACAAAACACAATGTTGAGAGCAACGCTATACTAAAAAACTTGAAGTTTCACATTTTTTTCAAAATTCAAAAAAACCGCTGGATATAAAATAATCACAAGACAAACAACATCAAGCTGTCTTGAAAGATAAAAATCGTAGGACAACTCTATTTCGACTGTAACATAAACCCATCTTAATGGCAAAGTCGTCCAGTAAATTTCAAAAAGAAAACATCGTCAAAAAACACTGTCTCAGATTAACTCAAAAAAGCGAAAGGGTTGCGCGCGCATATAGGCTTATTAGGCTTATCCAGATGTTGACTATCTTCTTGAGATGTTTCGAGAGAGGTCTGCAAAAACCAGCCATCTATCTCATATTTTGCGTGTTCAACTGGATGTAACATAAAATAATGTCAAACTATATCAAAGACTACGCGCGTACGAATTAATTTATAAATCAAATAAGACAACATAGTTTTGTGGGATAATGCCGTCTGTTAAAGACTTCATGACTAAGGATATTATCACCATAAACCTACAGAAGACCATTTTGGACACAGCGATTCTCATGAGTGAGAAAATGATTGGTTGTGTAGTAGTCACGGATGACAAGATGCCCGTTGGAATAGTCACCGAAAGAGATTTTGTTAGAAGAGTAGTGGCCAGAAATCTTTCTCCAGAAATGAAGATTCTAGAGATAATGTCAAAACCTCTCATAACAATTGATCCTGATTCCTCCCTTAGAGACGCGGCGAGGTTGATGTTGAAGCATAAGATCAGAAGACTTCCTGTAATAGGGGAAAACAGATTGGTCGGAATAATTGTCGCTTCAGACTTTGCACGACAACTGAGCAAAAAGACAATCACTGAAGAAATATTAGACGTATTGGCACGTTATCCTCCTTCAATCCCACACAACTGGGGCGCGCACAGGGTATAAATATCAAGAGATCCTTTTGTCGAATACATTTCGTTTGTGTTCGTACGTGTGGATGTACCTCATGAAATTGGAGAAGCTCAGAAAGTTACCAGCATTGAAAGGCAACATTCCAGCTCTGGCCTTAAGTGACTTTGTTATATCAAATGGTTGGAGCATATTCGATGTGATTTGGCAGCCTTTCGTATTAAATCTTGGAGCTACAGTTTCCATTCTAGGTGGTCTAAGCAGCATAAATACAGTCGTCGGTTCAGGTCTCCAGGTGATGACAGGAAGGTTTTCTGACTTCATAGGTAGAAAAAGCATGCAAATTGCATCTTTTGTGTTTAGTATCGCTGCTGTGACAATTTGTTTAACCGCTGATGTTTGGCTATTTTTAATTCCCGCTGTCATTTGCTTTGGCTTATCAACCGCTTTCTTGGAACCAGCAAACATGTCCATGATAGCAGAATCTGTTAAAGAACGCAAGAGAGGAATTGCCTACGGTATCATAGCACTCACCTGGTTTATACCCGGTCTTTATGCATCCATACTGGGAGGCTACTTAGCCACGCTGTACGGCTTCTCAGTAACTTTAATGATCATTCTATCTGCCAATCTCCTATCTTTAGTGATATTCGCAATTTTCGTGACGGAAACTCTTGGTGAAAAAAAGAACATTGACTTTCACGCCATCTTAAACTCACTTGAAAGTTTTGTTAGACCCAAGTTTGGATTGTCGCGATTTTATCTAGCAGTAATTTTTCACAATCTTCGTTGGGCGTTGAGCTCTATAATATTCTTGGGAATGCTTACTGCAACCTATCATTTCACGCTGTTTGAGCTTGGTATTCTCGAAGCTGTTTTCTGTGCAGTAGTCAGCCTATCACAAATTCCATTTGGATGGCTGGTGGATAGGTATGGAAGAAAAACCTTCCTTATGATTTCCGAACTAGCTAGAATTATTCCCTTAATCGGTTACATATTCTCAAACACCTTCTTCGAGTTCTTAATATTTCATGGAATGATGGGCATAGCCGTTTCAGCTTGGATTCCCGCATTTCAAGCATACATATCTGATGCTGTGCCTGAAGAAGAAAGAGCTAGACACATTGGCGACTTAAATGCTCTCGGAGGACTAATCGCCTTCCCAGCCCCGTTTATTGGCGGTGTTTTATTTGATGCTTATGGGTTCGATGCACCTATATTGACGAGTTTGATTCTAGTTGCTATAACATTGCTACTGCTAACCACAATAAAGAAGAGATAATGCGCCCAAACTCAATCACTGACTTTTTTTCTGTAGCTAAACGTGCATCCGCAGTTTGTATCTTACAGAGAGCTTCGTGGGTTTTGGGGGTTAAATTTCAAACCTCAAAACCCGTTCTCGCATACGTCTGTGCACGTGCATTCATTAATGGCCAGTGTTTCTGTCAGTCACACATGCATGATTGTGTAGTCCTTGTTTATTCCTTCAATTCCGAGTTTTTGCATGCGTGCAACGGTTGGATCTTGAAAAGATTTATTAGGTTTAGAGATGTTTGTGAATTTTTCATTATGCTAAAGGTTTTGTATCAGTTGAAAGTATTTTACAGAAGTTTCTTTGACAACAAATATAGGGCGTCATGCATTCAAACATGTACAGAATGTAGCCAAGTGAACCAAGGAGAAGAAGATATGACACGCGAGGAATTGAAGTCTTCGTCAGAAAAGATTGGCCAGCTTTACCCGATATTAACTGATTATTATGGCAACATCATTGACGGAGAACACCGGTTTAGCGCGGATCAAAATTGGAAGAAGATGAGGTTAGAGAACATCAAGACAGAGGAACATAGACTCATTGCCAGGATCATCAGCAACTCTCTTAGGAGAACGGTGTCTGGAGCGGAGAAGGTGGATCTATTAGGCAGACTTGCAGAAATCTATTTCAGCGAAGGAATAGAAAACGGAAAGATAGCTTATAAAATCGCGGAGAAAACCGGTATGAGCTACCAATGGGTTATAAAATACTTACCAGACAAGTTTAAGGATCGCATGCAATCTGAGAGAGCACGCTTCTCCCAGCCGGCTATACAGCGTAGAGCCACGGCCAAATTCTTGAAACCTCACGGGGAAGTGTTAACCGTAAAGAACTACGCAAACACTGAATTTGTGAACCTAATAATGAAGAAGAGTCTCTACCAAAAGCTGGAAGAAAAGGCAAAAAAACTGGAGACAACATCGATCAACCTCATATACAGCGCATTATTGCTAATATTAAAGACCTAGCATCTATCATCAGAGCGCACTGAAAAGGTACTAATACAAGGACTCCGCTTGCATGCATAATGTATTAATAAAGGCGGCGAAGGCGAAGGAAGAGGGAGGAGAAAAGAAAGACAAAAATTAATCTCCATACGCAAAAAACCGCAATGATATTTTTACTTGTGAACTGAATTAATACAACGGCGTTTCATGAATTTGAAGGTGAATATGAAATGAATACTGAAGAGATTATGGAGTTGTCTTTGAAGTTAGCAGGATTAAAAGAAGTTCCAGAAGACGGTGCTATCTGCGTCAGTGGTGACAACATCACAAAGATCTTGTTCGGCATTGATGCTGGTGTTCCAGAGCTTTTGCTTGCAAAACAGTTAGGTTTTGATGCTGTAATTGCTCATCATCCAGAAGGTGGGATGGCAGTGGTAAACTTCCATGAAGTCTTCAAAAGACATATACCAAAAATGGTTGGTTGGCTCAAGATTCAAACTTCCAAAAACCCACACACACAAAGGGTTAGTATTGAATGAATAGTAGGCGCGCATGAGTCTGCCAGAGTATCTAATCTTCCTCGGAGCTGCGAGCCTATTGCGCGTGCACGACAGATTTTGGTTTCTTTCCTTGTAAAACCCTCAAGACTGCCTCTGCTGCCATGTACGCCTCTCTTTGGTAAGCTTCATAAGTGCAAGAGGCAAAATGAGGTGTCACAAGAACGTTATCCATATCAAGCAGCGGATTATCTGGTTTTGGAGGTTCTTCTTCAAACACGTCTAATGCTGCACCAGCTATCCAACCTTCTTTTAGTGCTTTAGTCAAAGCTTTTTCGTCTATTATTTTTCCTCTAGCAGTGTTAACAAAAAAAGCACTTTCTTTTGCGAGTTTCAGCTCCTTTTCTCCGATTAGATGCACAGTTTCTTCTGTTAAGGTCGCATGGACAGTTACAACATCTGACTCTTTTAGCAATGTTTCTAAATCCACTAATCTCGCGCCAGATTGTTTTGCGTACTTCTCCGACGCGTACGGGTCATAGGCCAATAGTCTTGCTCCAAACCCTCCAATTTTTTTGGCGACCTTACCGCCAATGGTGCCTAACCCAATTATTCCCACAGTCTTCTGTAAGAGCTCGTGGCCTAACAAACTTTTTTCTCTCCATTTTCCTTGTGTCAACCGAGAAGACGTTACACATAATTTTTTCAACAAAGCCAGGATTAGCGCTGTCGTGTGTTCAGCCACACTATCTGAATTGGCTCCAGGAGTATAACATACAATTACTCCTTTGTCAGAAGCCGCCTCGTAATCGACGTTGTCTATTCCAGGTTTTGATCCATACTTGACGATTACCTTTAATCTGTTAGCCGCTTCTATGACTTTCTTTGTAACATGATGTTGGGATGTGATTATCAGGGCGTCAACGTCCTCTATTTCTCTAATCAGCCGATCCTCTGTAAATACTTCGCCGGGCTTACCTACCTTCACTTCCGCTATCGGCTCAAGGATTTTGTGGGATTCCTCCCATTCAGGTTCTGGAATAAACACTTTAAACTTCTTTTTCACGAGTGCCATCTAACATCCTGATCCAGCAGCGCCTAGAAAGTCACACTTGGTATCTCTACACTCGAGCAGATGCTCACAAAATCTTCCAGTGTTCCTTAAATTGACGCTTTTCTTCATCAAACTTCACATCCTTCAGTTCCGCTTTAATACCAAGTTTCTTCAGTGCGGCAACCATGATATTTGTCATATAATGAGAAGGTTGCTTCCCCGCTCTTAACATCTTCACTGAAGATTTCGTTACCGAAACCCCATGCATTTCGACGAAAGCCTCACTTTCACCGAGCTTATCAATGATTATTTTTTCCATGTAACCAACAGATTCTAAATATCTCGCAATTTTGATCAACGTATCTAACGGTTTATCATTAGCCTTAATGTTGATGAGGCCTCTCTTCAAAGCTTCATCCAGGTGATATTCACCAACCTTCTCGAAAAACGCAGTGGCTTTTTCACCTAAATACTCGTCAACCGCTTGGCAGATAGCGTAGTTAATGATGTCAAGAAATTCGGGCTTAACATAATCCCCCAAATCAATCACCACGGAACGCGAATACGGACATATATAGCGCATGCTTGATTTATATTTAACTTCTTTGCCTTCGATGCGAAAAGACTTTTGGTTGACAAACTGCTTTTTTCAATCGTTTGTCCCGGAGTTAACGTGCGTACATGCATTCGCGCGCGACCAAGAAGGAGACAGGGAAAAAACCGACAGCTGCTTCATCAGTGCTTAGAAATCAGCCGGAAAATCGGCGCTAAGGAACGGATAGAAAAAAATAGCGAAAAAGAAAAGCCTCACAGCCTAAAATCGCACGCAATCTAATAGGTATCACATTATGCCTCAGAGTTAATTATGATCTCAATATTGTTGCTTATTTGCTCGATTCTTAAGAAGAAATACTGGTCGTTGTTGCTGAGAGCGCGCGTGACGTAACCGCTTCAACAATACCGAATTCTTAATCATTCCTGGAGTAAACCAAAAGAATATATCAAAGTGAATCATTTTGTGTTGATCTATGCTTGTCATGCGAAATCAATGTGGAAATAACCTTGATGAAATCTGAATTTAGGAGAAAAATAAGTAAATGAAATTTAAGTATACTATCACATTGGTCTTGGTCTCAATATTTCTCACAATGATTTCCGGAGGCATCATCAGTGTTGTTTTGCCTCTCTACTTGAATGTTTTGGGAATATCTTTGGTGAGTATGGGCTTAATCTTCTCTCTGGCACCGATTATTGGCATTATCGCCAAGTCTATCGTTGCAGTTCATTCCGACGTTGTAGGAAGGAAAGGCTATTTTTCTCTAACATTTCTATTAAGAAGTATCTGCTATGGTTTTTATTCCATATGTACGTTTTCTGTAGGTTTCGCAATATTAAAGACGCTAGATTCGCTTTCCCAATATTTTAGAACGGCGGTTGAGATGCCACTACTTGTAGACGTTTCGCCAAAAGAGACGTTAGTACGCGTATTGGGAGCATACTGGGCAATTTTGAGCGTGGCAACCGCGGGAGGGCTGTTTATCTCTGGGGTAATTCTGCTACTTATTGGTTACTTCTGGCTCTTTCTTTTATGTAGCTTAATTTCGCTTGCCGGGCTAGTATTATTTCAAATTGCCAGAATCCCAACCTTCAAATCGAAAAACGTACACTTCAAACTAAAAAAGCTGTTCAACCTAAAGGAGTTGAGTTGGAACCTTAAAGTTCTGTTCATTATGAGTTTTATATTGAGTTTCGCCTTTAGTTTGGTAGAGCTGTTTGCTTTTCCTTTATTTCTTCAACAAGATTTTGGTGCAGACTCTACCTTAATAGGAATGGCCATAGGTTTAGGTTGGTTATTGCAGGGAATACCAGCTATTGTCTGGAGAAAGATGACGGAGACCTATTCACCAGTAAAACTCTATTTTTTTGGAGCCGGGCTGACAGGGCTTGTAACTATATTCATGAGTGTTACTCCAAATCTAATCTCCACTATTTCCCTTTACATTCTTAGCGGATTATTCTGGGGATTGGCTGGCCCGGCAAACTTGAAAGTCTTAGCAGACTCTGCTAACAGTAGTGATAGGGCACGTGATATTAGTCTGTCTGGACTTGGAAATGGGATAGGAATGACGACAGGATCCATAATGTCGGGAATCATAGCGCAATTAGCAGGTTTCAGACCCCTCTTCATCATAACAGGGACACTTTACTCAACTTGCGCTCTAATATATCTGTTAGCCATCCGAGGATACAAATAGATCATCCGAGGAAAAATGGCTTGAGATGTGTGCCTTATAGACACTCTTTGTTCCACATCTGAATATCCAATGTCTATGATCAGGTTTTCTCTCCTTTAACAGCGCAAATCACCTTTCAAAGCGTTGTACCGTGCACGCGCTGTAACCAATTGGGTAGCCTACGTGAATCATAGTCATGTATTTTATGTTTTTTGCCGCGCGTTAAACATCTTATTAAAAGATGATTCGTGTTTTTTGGGGGAAAATTTTCTTTTTTTTTGGTTTACTTGACGAGTTTTTTGACAACGTCAACGGCTGCCATGGCGTCTTCACCGTAAGCGTCGGCTCCTATCTGTTCAGCCCAGGCTGCTGAAA
>SMTZ1_10022430_pt1 | contig 10663 bp, 9 predicted proteins | sample DeeMarSWOR136_30_FD_25667 | JGI IMG/M metagenome (IMG submission 25667) | reverse complement strand
TGCTAGAAGAGATGCCATCTGATGTGAATATCGCAGTAGTATCTGCATATGCCCTGGCTCAACAAGCAGCAAGTAACATTTGTGAAACAGACAACGACTCCCACGCCGGTGAGATCGAAACCTCACTTATCCTCTATCTAAAACCACATCTGGTTAAAGGAAGAGGAAAGAAAGAATACCCCCACTTTCCCCATCCCCTCTTAACAAGAAATAAGAGGAAATACTGGAAAAACGCAGTATGGGGGGACCCTCATAAAGCCAGTGCTAAAAAAGGTGAAATCATCAGCAAAATGCTGATAGATAAAATCGTTGAAATTGTTAAAAAAATTGATAAATTTAAGGACTAGCATGAGATATAAATAATCTATAGTAAAATAAGCTGGCTTCAAGTGAACAAAAAACTGTATACCTGATACCAGATAGCGGAGGAATAGGGTAAAAAAAAGCATGAAATACGAAGTGCGAATCCCCACACAAATATAAATGTTACTAAGATATGCAATTGTGTCATAACATCTTTTTTTAAATAACCATCTTAACACTTTTTTTAATTGCTTATTTCTAAAAACTTATATAATATAATAATTTTAATTTTTATACATATCAAATGACACTAGATACATTAATAGAAAAATTTGAGCACTACATCAGTATAGAGAAAAATCTTTCACTGCACACAAGACGCAACTACATAAGCGATCTTAACCAACTCAAGGAGTTACGATCATCAGGTCATATCTTGGATTTCTCTATAAAAAGAACAGGAAATCCTCCATCGCCAGGAAACTGGCATCTTTAAGAACCTTTTTCAACTTTCTACTGCGGGTAGGAATTATAAAGAAAAATCCTGCTTCTTTAGTTTCAACCCCTCGGTTGGAAAAGCATGTTCCCAGTTTCCTCTCCGTTGACGAGATGTTCAGCTTGCTCAACATGCCAGATGAGACTAAACAAGCAGGCCTTAGAGATAAGGCCATCATGGAAACCCTTTACTCCAGTGGATTGAGAGTCTCCGAACTTGTAGAGATGAACGAAGATGACATTGATCTTAACCTCGGTATTATCAAGGTCATGGGAAAAGGGAAAAAAGAAAGGATTGTCCCCATTGGTAGTAAAGCCATAGAGGCACTACACAATTATTTGAAATTCAGAAAGAGGATGAGCACACATCCACCTCCCTCCTCCTTAAATCAACCTATCTTTCTAAACCAGCGAGGAGGGAGATTAAGTACTCGAAGTGTGGCGAGAGTCATCAATCGATATATTGAGCAATGTGGCTTACTAAAAAATATCAGCCCTCACTCCTTACGACATAGCTTCGCCACCCACATGTTAGATGCCGGAGCAGATTTGAGGGCAATACAAGAACTCTTGGGACATGTAAGTCTTTCCACTACTCAGAAGTATACCCATGTAAGCATAGACAAATTGATGGAAGTCTACGATAAGGCTCATCCTAAAAGTAGAGAAAAGACGGATCAACTATAACACTGCATGATGAAAGATGCATGATATACGATATACGAGGCATAATTCATGATACACGTTATTTTATACTGATCCCTAGTCCCTGAAACCTACGAACTGTTAAGATGGTAGGGGTAACCATGGTTAAAGGAACAACCATTATCGCGGTGAGACATAAGGGGAAAGTAGCAATAGGTGGGGATGGTCAGGTAACCTTCAGCAACACCGTATTAAAGCAAAAAGCTAATAAGATAAGGAAGTTATATAAAGATAAGGTTTTGGCTGGCTTCTCTGGAGCCACTGCCGATGCCTTCACCCTTTTTGAGAGATTCGAGGCTAAGCTGGAGCAACACCATGGCAACTTATTAAGGGCTGCTGTGGAATTGGCTAAAGATTGGCGTACCGATCGTATGCTTCGAAGATTAGAGGCTCTGCTTATTGTGATTGACAAAGATTATTCCTTGCTCGTTTCAGGCACAGGCGATGTGGTAGAGCCTGACGATGGGATCACTGCTATCGGATCTGGTGGTTCCTTTGCTCTCGCAGCAGCCAGGGCCTTAGTCAAATACTCCAATCTGGATGCCAAAACCATTGTTGAAGAATCAATGAAGATTGCTTCTGAAATCTGTATCTACACTAATGATAAAATTATCATCGAGGAACTATAAGAAATCACCTCAACCCAATGAGGGTAGACTTATGAAACCTTTAACCCCACGAGAAATCGTATCTGAATTAAACAAGTATATCATTGGTCAGCACAATGCCAAAAGGGCTGTTGCCATTGCCTTGAGAAATAGATGGAGGCGGCAAAATGTATCTGGTGATTTAAAGGATGAGATTGCCCCTAAGAACATCATTATGATTGGTCCCACTGGTGTGGGTAAAACAGAGATATCCCGACGATTAGCCAATCTCTCCCAGTCCCCTTTCTTAAAGATCGAAGCTTCTAAATTCACAGAAGTTGGCTATGTTGGTCGTGATGTAGAATCGATGATACGAGATCTTACTGATTTGGCTGTTAACCAGATAAAGGCAGAAGAAGCAGAGAAGGTTCAGCTCAAGGCTAAAGAAATCGCCGAAGAGCGCATCCTTGACCTCTTGCTCCCACCTCGAAGGGAGGAGAGGAGTCACAATGAATCTCCAGAAAAGTCTCTAGAATTGGTAAAAGTGGAGCAAGAAAAGGAAAATTCCACCAGAGAAAAACTTCGCAAGCTCCTAAGGGAACACAAATTGGATGAAAGAATGGTTGAGCTTGAAATCACTCAAAGGGCTGTCCCCATTGTTGAAATCTTTTCAGCCGCCGGAATGGAGGAAATGGATATCAACATCAAGGATATGTTTGGTAATCTCTTTCCTAAAAAGACAAGAAAGAGGAAGGCGAAAATCTCGGAGGCTTTAGAAATTATCACTCAGGAGGAGGCTCAACGGTTAATTGACATGGATAAGGTTACCAGGCAAGCTGTAGAAAGAGTAGAGCAATCTGGAATCATCTTCTTAGATGAAATTGATAAAATCGTGGGGAAAGATGGGACTCATGGTCCTGATGTCTCACGGGAAGGGGTACAGAGAGATTTGCTCCCTATTGTAGAAGGTTCTACCGTTACCACTAAATATGGAATGGTAAAAACAGATCACATTTTATTTATTGCCACGGGGGCATTCTATAGTTCAAAACCCTCTGACTTAATACCAGAGTTACAGGGAAGATTTCCCATTCGGGTGGAACTAGAGTCTTTAGGCAAAGAGGAATTTATCCGAATACTTACTGAGCCTAAAAATGCCTTGATCACACAATACAAAGCTTTAATGAAAACGGAAGAAATTGAGTTAATTTTCCAGGATGATGCCATCGCAGAAATTGCTGAGATTGCAACCATTGTCAATGAGAGAACTGAAAATATCGGTGCACGTAGGCTCCATACCATTATGGAAAGACTACTGGATGAAATCTCATTTGACGCACCAGATTTAAAAAAAAAGGAGTTTATCATTGATGCCCGCTACGTGAGAGAAAAATTGAGTAACTTAGCCAAAGACGTAGATCTAAGCCGATATATCCTCTAACCATTAAACCTGCTAAAAGGTTTATTCTGATGCAAAAGTTAATTGATAAAGCCACTATCTTGATGGAAGCACTGCCATACATTCGCCGCTTCTACCAGAAGACCATCGTCATTAAGTATGGCGGACATGCCATGATAGATAGAGAATTAAAAAATGATTTCGCCATGGACATCACTCTGATGAATTATATTGGTCTAAATCCAGTTGTAGTTCATGGAGGAGGTCCCCAGATTGAAGAAGTTTTAGTAAGGATGGGAAAATCATCGAAATTTATTGAGGGATTAAGGGTAACGGATGAGGAAATCATGGAAGTTGTTGAAATGGTTTTAGTGGGAAAGGTCAATAAGGAAATTGTCAGTTTGATCAATCACCAGGGTGGAAAAGCTGTAGGGTTAAGTGGCAAAGATGGAGACTTGATCACCGCGAAAAAGTTTACACTCTCATCTTTGCACTCTAAAACCACTACCCACAAAGATAAGGACATAGGTCTGGTGGGGGAAGTAGAATTGGTAAATCCTCTTGTTATTGAGACTCTGGATCGAAGCAAATTTATTCCCGTTATTGCTCCCATTGGCATTGGAAAAGATGGGCAGACTTACAATATCAATGCCGATATGGTAGCGGGGAAGATTGCCTCTGCTCTTAAAGCAGAAAAACTAATCCTCTTAACTGACACTGAAGGAGTGTTAGACAAGAATGGAACCTTGATCTCATCCATGAATGAAAAGGAAGCAAAGATACTAATAAAGAAAGGTCAAATCTCAGGTGGAATGATTCCTAAGGTTAACTGCTGTGTGCAAGCCTTAAAGGAAGGGGTAGCAAAAGCCCATATCATCGATGGAAGAATCAAACATGCCATCCTATTAGAAATATTCACTGACGTGGGTATCGGCACCCAAATAGCAGAATAGGTCATGAGCAAATTATCTATGAAGGAATTGATCGATAAAGCAGAGCAGTATATCTTTCATACCTATACCCGCTCACCTATAGTTCTCACCAGGGGTGAGGGAATGAAAGTGTGGGATAGTGAAGGGAAGGCATATCTGGATTTTGTCTCAGGGATAGCAGTCTTAAATGTGGGGCATCTTCATCCCCGCGTCATCAAAGCCATCCATCAGCAGAGTAAGAAGTTAATGCACGTCTCCAACTTCTACTACACTGAACCTCAGATCAAGCTGGCAGAGTTACTAGTAACCCACTCCTTTGCAGATAAAGTATTTTTCTGTAACAGCGGAGCAGAAGCCAATGAAGCAGCAATGAAATTAGCACGCAAAGTTTTCAAGGATAGAGGAGAAACCAATCGATATGAAATTATTACCATGGAGAATAGCTTCCATGGAAGAACCATGGCTACGCTTTCAGCCACCGGACAGAAAAAATTTCACCATGGTTTTGAACCTCTGGTAAACGGTTTCAGCTATGTTCCCTTCAATAGCGCTCGCGCAGTTGAAGAGGCACTCACTGATACCACATGTGCTGTAATGGTAGAACCCATCCAGGCAGAAGGCGGCGTAAACTGTCCCTCACCTGATTATCTTAGGAATTTAAGGAAGATTTGTGATGCACATGGACTACTTCTTATCTTTGATGAGATCCAAGTGGGAATGGGCAGAACTGGAACGCTCTTTGCCTATCAGCACTATGGAGTGGAACCAGACATCATGACCTTGGCTAAAGCTCTGGCTGGAGGTATGCCCATTGGAGCTATGCTGGCACGCAATAAATGTGCTTCAAGCTTTTCTTCAGGCACGCATGCCACCACCTTTGGAGGAAACCCGCTCTCAACTGCTGCAGGAGTGGCCACTATCGAGACTTTACTCCAGGAGAACATCTTAGATAATTGCCAAAAAATGGGAGAATACTTTCACTCAAAGTTACTATCACTCAAAGAAAAACACCCCTGTATCACACAAGTAAAAGGAAAGGGACTCATACTGGGAATAGAAATAGGTTTTGAAGGTGAAGAAATAGTGAACGAGTGTGTGAAGAGAGGGATTCTGATCAATTGCACCATGGGAAACATCCTGCGCTTCTTACCTCCACTGATCATTACTGAAAAGGAAGTAGACATTCTCATTCAAACCCTAGACGAACTTTTTGGACAAGCATCTATTTCAACTTCATGAAGAAAGATCTACTCAGTATCAATTCTTTAAGTAAACAAGAGATTGAAGAGCTGATTGCTTATGCTATCAGCCTAAAAAAAAAGCAGAAAGCTAACAAGCCTCACAACCCCTTAAGGGGAAAGACGCTAGGGATGCTCTTTGAAAAACCCTCGACTCGAACGCGTGTTTCTTTTGAAGTAGGGATGCTGCAATTGGGAGGTCACGCCCTCTATATGAGTTGGAAGGATATGCAACTAAGTCGAGGAGAATCGGTGGAAGATACGGCACGAGTCTTGTCCAGATACTTAGACGGTATAGTAATCAGAAGCTTCTCCCAACATACACTAGAGACATTCGCCCACTATGCAACTATTCCAGTTATCAATGGCCTTACAGACCTGCTTCATCCTTGCCAAGTGCTGAGCGATCTTATGACCATAGTAGAAAAGAAGGGGGGCTTAAAGAAACTAAAAATTGCTTACATAGGAGATGGGAATAATGTTGCCAATTCCTGGATCAACGCCTCTCTCACCTTAGGATTCTACCTTCATCTCGCTTGTCCTAAAGGATATGAACCTGATCAACATATAGCAGAAAAGGCTAAAGCAGATGTCCTTTCACAGATAAATCTCTCTTCCGATCCCTTTGAGGCTGCACAAGATGCGGATATCATCAACACTGATACCTGGGTAAGTATGGGACAAGAGAATGAACGGCAAAAGAGAATGGAGGTTTTTAAAGACTATCAGGTAAATAGTTCCTTGCTTAAGATGGCAAAGAAGGACGTTCTGGTGATGCACTGTCTTCCTGCCCATCGAGGAAAAGAGATCACCGATGAAGTCTACGATGGCAGACATTCGATCATCTTCGATCAGGCTGAAAACCGCCTGCACATGCAGAAGGCAATTTTAGAAAAGCTCCTTACTGAAAATTAAGAGGGAAGTAGCTCAATGGAGAAGATAAAAAAAGTAGTGCTAGCCTATTCCGGTGGTTTAGATACCTCAGTCATCCCCACATGGTTGATGGAAACTTACGGATGTGAAGCACTCAACCTCGGTGTAAGTAAAGCGTATGTTGAAGACCTTAAAGAGGAATTTGTAAAAGATTTTGTCTTCCCTCTCTTAAGAGCTAATGCCGTCTACGAGGGAGGCTACCTGTTAGGAACTGCCATTGCTCGCCCCCTTATTGCCAAAAGGCAGGTGGCAATTGCCTGCAAAGAAAAAGCAGACGCCCTATCTCATGGGGCAACAGGTAAGGGAAATGATCAAGTCCGTTTTGAACTCACCTACCTTTCCTTAAACCCTCGGATAAAGATTGTTGCCCCCTGGAGGCTTTGGCACCTTAACTCCAGGCACTCTCTGATTGCCTATGCAAAAAAACACAAGATTCCTATAAAGGTCAGTGCAAAAAGACCTTACAGCATCGATCGTAACCTCTTTCACGTAAGTTTTGAAGGAGGCATACTAGAGGATCCTTGGTTGGAGCCAAAGGAAGATATGTTTATACTTACAACTTCACCCGAAAAAGCCCCAGATAAACCCACAAACCTAGAAATTACCTACAAGCAGGGAAACCCTGTAGCACTCAATAACAAACCCCTCTCCCCTGCTAGACTTTTAACACAACTTAACAGTTTAGGTGGAATCAATGGCATTGGTCGAGTTGATATGGTTGAAAACCGCTATGTGGGTATGAAATCCCGCGGCGTATATGAAACACCTGGTGGAACTATTCTTCACATAGCACATCGAGGATTGGAATCGATAACCCTCGATCGTGAGGTAATGCACCTCAAAGATAGTTTAATCACGAGATATGCTGAATTAGTTTACTATGGTTACTGGTTTTCTCCTGAAAGGGAAATCTTGCAACTCACCATCGATGAAACCCAGACAAATGTCACCGGTACCGTCAGACTAAAGCTCTACAAAGGAAATTGCACAGTAACTGGAAGAAAGTCCCCCAAATCTCTCTATCACCCAGACTATGCCACGTTTGAAGCAGATAAGGTGTATGATCAGAAGTTGGCTGATGGTTTTATTCAACTCAATGCCCTGCGACTTAAAATTAGGAACCTATTGAGAAAAAAAGGGTGATCATATTGAGAGAACATTGAATTACACACAAAGGCACACTATGGAACTGCGAGGATTTACTAAAGCAATTTTTTTTTGCATTTCTATCCTATGCATAGTAGAACTTAACGGATGTGGAAAGAAGGAGGAACCGAGCGCTCCTATTGCCGTAACTCCTGCAAAGATTAGAGACCTCACGGCACACCCTCAAGGAAGATCTATTACCTTAAGCTGGGGTATTCCCCAAAAAAATACAGATGGCTCTCAACTTCTTGATCTTAAAGGGTTTAAACTACTCCGAAGTGAAAGAGACTTTGAAGAAGGGTGCCCTGAATGTCCAAAAAGATTCTCACTTCTCTATGATATTGATTACAAAATCTATATGATGAATAATGCTCAAGCCACCGAGATAAAATATAGTGATAGAGATCTTCACTTCAAAAACATCTATACCTATAGAGTAGTGAGCTATAATTATGCCAACCAACTAAGCCCTGAATCTAACGATCAAGAGATCTTCTGGGATCTCCCCAGCTTACCACCCAGAAGGCTTCAAGCTGAGCTTAAAGAAAAATCAGTCATTCTAACGTGGGAAGAGCCTCGTGCTCTGGAAGATGGGTCACCTCTGCAAGGGCTGGTAGGATACAACCTCTATCGAAGGTCCCCTGATAAAACCTATACCATTGATCCTATCAATAGCGAGTTTATTGCCACCCTTGCCTGTCGTGATAAAGGTATTGAAATGGATAAGGACTATTTCTATACGCTGAGAGCAGTGAGGAAGGCAAGAGAGACCTTCATTGAGAGTGAGGGGTGCGAAGAGGTTACCATTAATACCACTGACCACACCCCACCTGGTGCCCCTACAGGTTTAATTGCACTCCCGATCAAAATGGGTATAATGCTCAAGTGGAATGACAACAAAGAATCAGATCTTAAAGGATACAACCTCTATCGAAAAGCAGAGGGAGAAGCCGATTTTAAAAGGTTGAATATCACCCTTCTTACCAGAGCAGGTCATCTCGACAGATCAGTAGAAGAGGAGAAATCTTATACCTATGCTGTTACAGCAATTGACGACTCAACTTGTGTACATGAGAGTGACCCCTCTGAAGAAGTAACCATACGGTATCACTATTAGAAGAAGTTTTCATGCACGATTTTCACTACTATCAAAACGAGCTTTACGGTGAAGAGGTCCCTATCAAAAGGATTGCAGACCAGGTAGATACCCCTTTCTACCTTTATAGCAACCACACTTTAGAAAATCACTTCAAGGTGTTTGACTCTGCTTTTGATAGGATAGACCACCTCACCTGTTTTTCAGTAAAAGCTACTTCTAATATTGCAGTAATTAAAATTTTCATCAACTTAGGCGGGGGGGTGGATATTGTTTCAGGGGGTGAACTCTTTCGCGCCCTCAATGCGGGAGTAGATCCTTGCAAAGTAGTCTTTTCTGGCGTGGGAAAGCAGGTTAGAGAATTAGAATATGCACTGGAAGAAGGTATCTTAATGTTCAATGTAGAATCAACTCCAGAATTGACCACCCTTAACCAGGTAGCTGCTAAACTTGGGAGAAAGGCAAAAATAGCTTTAAGGGTGAATCCCCACATCAATTCCCACACACACCCTTATATCTCTACTGGATTAAAGAAAAGTAAGTTTGGAATAGAGATCAAACGAGCTCTTGAAGACTATCGAGAAGCAAAAAAATTAAATCACATAGAGATTAGTGGTGTTGATTGCCATATTGGTTCACAGATTATTGAACTTCAACCTTTTATAGAAACACTAAGGAAATTGAAAGAATTAGTACTCACATTGAGGCAGGAGAATATAGAAATTAAGTACATTGATCTTGGTGGCGGGTTGGGTATTACCTATCAACAAGAGCAACCACCACACCCTAGAGAATATGCCGCTGCACTTATCGATGAGATGAAGGATTTAAACTGCACATTGATTCTGGAACCAGGCCGAGTGATTGCGGGCAACGCGGGAATCCTCGTCAGCAAGGTCCTCTATCTCAAGGAGGGAACTGAAAAGACCTTTATCATTGTAGATGCTGCCATGAATGACCTGATTCGTCCCAGTCTCTATGGTGCCTTTCAAACAATACAACCTGTGATCAAAACTGAGGGAGAAGAAATAGTAGCAGACATCGTGGGGCCCATCTGTGAGTCAGGTGATTTTTTTGCTAAAGACAGAAAGATTCCCAACTTAAAACCACACGACCTCATCGCTATAATGAGCGCTGGGGCTTACGGCTTTACCATGTCCTCCAATTACAATTCCCGACCTCGTGTACCAGAAGTCCTGGTAAGGGGAAAGGAATTCTATGTGATTAGAGAGCGAGAAACCCACGAGGACCTGATTAGGGGAGAAAATATTCCGGAGTTTCTCAACAAATGAAACTAATCCCCTTTAGCAAAATGAGTGCAGGCGGTAATGATTTCATCATTATCGATAACCGCCAGAACATCCTTGGACCCAAAAGGGCAAAGGAATGTGCACAAAAAGTATGCAGGCGCAAACTCTCAATTGGTGCAGATGGATTAATCCTTATAGAAGACTCTGAGAAAGCAGATTTCAAATGGAGATTCTTTAACTCTGATGGGAGCGAGGCTGAAATGTGCGGAAATGGTGGAAGGTGTGTAGCCAGGCTTTCTTATCTAAAAGGAATTGCCCCTCATATGCTTACCTTTGAGACCCTGGCCGGGATAATCAAAGCAGAAGTTCTAGGGGAGAGAGTAAAACTGCAATTGCCACTGCCCCATAATCTAACCTGTGATCGTAAACTTGTTCTGGATGGAAAATGCTACCATGTTGATACCATCACCGTTGGTGTCCCTCACGTAGTGATGTGTGTTGAAGACCTTAGCAAATGCGAGGTGGTAAAGCTGGGCAAAATGATTCGTTTCTCAGAGTACTTCAAACCTGCAGGAACCA
>SMTZ1_10021371_pt1 | contig 10663 bp, 9 predicted proteins | sample DeeMarSWOR136_30_FD_25667 | JGI IMG/M metagenome (IMG submission 25667) | reverse complement strand
AGAAGGACAGTTGACCGTAATAAATGGCCTGTCCTTTCGGAGACTATTATAATGAATTGCGCGGGCGATTAACTCTTTGCCTGTGCCGCTTTCACCCTGAATCAATACAGTTGCATCGCTTTCAGCAACCCTGCCAGTTAATTTGAGGACATCATCCATCGCAGCGCTTTTGCCAATAATATTGCCGAAATCATATTTTTTATAAAGCTCACTGCGGAGCTGGATATTTTCAGCTTGCAGCATCCGCAGCCGAATCGCCTTTTCGATGACAAAGCGCAGCGTTTCTTTTCCGAACGGTTTGGTGATATAATCATCCGCGCCGAGTTTGCTGGCTTCAATCGCGTTATCCACAGTGCCATAAGCGGTAATGATCAAAATAATAACATTTTTGTCCAGCCTCCGAATCGAGGTTAGTAACTCCATGCCGGTCATCCCCGGCAGTTGCAGATCAGTGATCACAATTTCAAAGCTACCCTGTTTGAACAGGTTCCAGCCAGATAGCCCATCCGTCACGGTAGTCACATCGAATCCCATCTGATCTAACTGATAGGAGATCACTTTGTTTAAATTTTCATCGTCATCAACTAATAAGATTTTATGAAACCGATCTGGCATTTATTACCTCCGATGGAAAAATAATCGCCATCGTTGTTCCCCTGCCCGGCACACTCTGTAACTCAATGTCCCATTTGTTTTGTTCTACAATTCTTTTCACAATACTCAGCCCCAATCCAGTGCCCTTTTCACGGGTCGTGTAAAACGGTTTAAATACTTGTTCCTGCAATTCAGGTGCAATACCCTGTCCCGTGTCCGTTACAGATAATTGCACTGCTCCATTGGACTCATCCCGCCCGGTTTTAATTGTTATTGTTCCCTTGCCAGGTATCGCTGCGATTGAGTTCAGCATTAAATTGAGCAAAATCTGTTGGAGCTGACTTTCGTTAGCTTCAACGATAATTGGATGTGGGGGAAAATCGGTAATCAACTTAATCTCCTGCTTGCTCGCTTTATAGTTCACTAAATAAATAACCGATTGTACGACTTCCACAAGGTTGCATGCTTTTCGATATAACTTTGGTTTTTGGGCTAAATTTAAATAGTTTTCCACAACCTGGTTCAAACGCTTCACTTCCTGGACTAAAATATCAGCGAATTCAGATTCTTTTCCTGCTTTCTTGCAATCGTCTTTCAGAATTTCCACCACGCCCCAAATCGAACCAAGTGGATTTCTGACCTCATGGGCTAAACTGGCAGCCAATTCGCCCAGCACAGACAGTCGCTCTGATGTTCTGAGTTGTTCCTCCATGTCTGCAATCTTTTCCGACTGGAACTTGAGTTGTTGATAGGAGCGATCCAATTCCTGAGCGGTATGTTGATAGTTATTTCTTTCGTTTCGTTCACGTTCAGCCAGGTAGCCCGCGACAGCCCCGATTACCAGGTACATAATCATCTCTAAAAAACGACTAAAATTTTGGAGAAATCCGCCTCCCCATTGAAAGACCACATGGGGTAAATAGATGATAATAACCGCCACCGAAGCATAAATCCCGCCTTTAAATTGAAAACGAAACGCAGCCAGAACAATTGGAACGTAAAAAAATGCCCGATATAATTCATGAAGACGGTGTAATTTAGTGGGTGTTGAATAATGTAAAATTGCAACGAGAATCACTAAAAAGCTTATCAGTGCAATCCACTTTATATCTGAACCTGAATTGTCTAATGATTTAACTGATTCTGAATCCATACTATTTTTAATTAGTTATTATTAAACTTTCAGTTAACATCATGTTTCGTTATTTTACTATTTATTTTGATTTATTGTTCAATCCCTCGTGAAACTTTTTCAATTGCCAGGTATTATACTATTGGACAACAAACTCGCCAATGTATACCTGTTGCGGTTTAATTTGTAACTCAATAACAACCGATTCCATCGCTGGGAGCGACGGAATCGGTTAGAACGTGTTACATTTTAATCCGAAATGAATATATCACGGGAGAGCGATGTGTCGAATGAAAATGAAGCCATGGAATCGGCAGCTCAACAGGAGCGTCGCCTGGTTGCGATGGCTCAGAAAAATCCTGATGATTTTAAGCATCTTTTCAACAAATATTATGACACGATATTCAACTATGCGTTGCGAAGAACAGGTAACGCTCACCTTGCTAATGACGTGGCAGCAAACACGTTTCTCAAAGCATTGGATCAAATTAACAATTTCCAATGGAGAGGCAGCTCATTTTCTGCCTGGCTATACAGAATTGCAACGAATGAAATTTTCCAGGTCCACCGCAAATCAAAACGAACCATTCGCCTGACATCAGAAGTGAAAGATCGATTGCAGGATGATAATTCAAGTGATTCAGCATTATTAGAAGCTGAGGAAATGGTTGCCAGAAACGAAAAGTTTAAACAAATACACGCAGCTCTATCTAAATTAAAAATAAAATATCAAACCGTGTTAACGTTACGCTATTTTGAAGACAAGTCTATCAAAGAAATTGCTGCAATCCTGAACATGCCAGAAAATACTGTTAAAACTCACATTCGACGAGGCTTGACGCATTTAAAGGAGTATCTATGAGAGAGTTTAAAGATATTGAAAAACGATTGCGTAATGGAAGGTTACCTGATAGCGATATGTCAAAGTATCGGCATAAGGCATGGCAAAAAATATTGCAGGCTCAAAGAGCACGAAGAAAAATCATATCATTTTTATCTATTCCACCCTGGGTTTGGGCAGTCGCTTCAATTATTATTTTAATATTATTTTTTGTCTTTATGTTGCTGCTTAAAAAATAAATGGAGGTTCGTTTAGCATGAAAAATTCACTCACCACAAAGGCATTTATAAAAAAGTTTCATTTTAGGGTGTACGATGCTTGTTCAAAAGATAAAAATGTTTTATGAATCTTCTGATGAACAAGCGAGATCCATTCCCGATTTTTTTGAGCGCGATAGTTAATTCATGATCAAGTTGTCATTCTTTCGTGCTATCAAGGAATGGCGCTATCGGATGTTACCAATAACTCGTTGGTTGTTGCCGTATTAGTTCGTTGGATCTCTCCATTGGACTCATACATTTATGTAGGTACTTGGTCCATCATCGCGATGGACTGTTCGCCAGGTGGCAAACGTACATGAAGTAAACTCAGAGACAAGTTCACTCGACAAGGGTACATTCACGAATGGACCTTGAAGCGGTCATGTCTTTGGGGGTACTCCCTGTCTGCCTCACGGCAACCAACAGTCTGTCTCAAGCAGACCTACGCACGGTAGAGTTGTTGGCGAGTCAACATCCAATAGACAGTCTTAGCAAGTCGTCTTGCTAAATTTAATTTGGCGATTATTTTGCCATGTCGTTTAACATCTAAGTCATATTTTCTCCTATATCTGGGATTATCACGAGCATTATGAGCTGCTTCAACAAACGCATATTTGAGATAATAATTGCAATGTTTATTTAATTTTATCGATCCTTTACGACCGGCACTTTCGTTTTCAATGGGTGCTAAACCAACATAACTGATCAGGTACTTTGGTTGTTTGAAATAAGCAATGTCTAAAATCTCGGTGTGGACGATGCGACTCAACACAATACCAAACCCTGGTGCTGACATCACTATTTTCATCTGGGGATGCGATTCAGGTAATACCCGATCTAACTGCGTCTCACAACTGGCGATCTGTTGATCGAACAGTTTGATCCGTGCCACTAATTGCTCGACAATGAATGAAACATAAGCAGGTAATGACTCCATGAACTGATTTCTGTTGGCTGACGGCGTCAACAGATCAGCAATTCTTGCCGAGTAACCATGCAGATCCAATATCGCATGGATCAGGTTTTTGGCTCGCGTGCGATTCATTACCGAGTTGAAACGATGTCGACAGAGTGTTCGCTTCTCTAATTGGTCCGCGGTCGGAACATGAATCGTTGGGGCTAAACCGCGACGGGTTTGCTCAGCTAACATCTCGGCATCGATAAAATCGTTCTTGGCTCGACCATAACCACTTAACACTGATAATTCTGACGCCAGTTTCCGGCTGCGACGTGGATCAACTACATTCACCTGCGATACCATCGGATGATTGGCAAAGAACTCATGCAACCACCAGTAATTTCGTCCTGCTTCAAAGGTGATGGTCGTTGGTTCGTCTACTTGAGCCAGGAATTCGCTAATACTCTCAGCATCAGTGGCAACTCGTTCGGATAAACCGATATCGCCTTCTGCATCCATGTGTTGAAAAAATGAACAACTATGATGAGCATCTAGTCCTGTATGATAAATCATGATGAACCTCCTGATTTGAAATGAATTTTGTTGACATTTACGCTACTATTTATTTAACTCATTTTTCATCAGAAGATTCATATGATTTGAAATGAATTTTGTTGACATTTACGCTACTATTTATTTAACTCATTTTTCATCAGAAGATTCATAACTTTTTTACTACTTCACGAAGACACAATCTATTAAAAATTTGATACTTAAGTTTATTTATGATAATTTAACTATATAAGACTGTGTTTCTAATTTAGCCCTAGTTTATTTTATTGATTCTCTTTTTCTTAGTGCCTTCGTGGCGAAAATTTATGAATAATTTAGGTTAGGTACTAAGAGTCTTCGTGGTTGGAATTTCAAATAACTTACCTTAAAAAATATAAATCGTCAATCCAGCATTCACGCTCAAATCATTCCAGCTTTTATCTCCCCAATTTTTACTGGCTTCCAATTCATCCCAATCATCTGACGGAACCTCAAGAAATGTTTGCCGGACTTCTACATCAAAAGTCCCGAAACCGCCAAGGGTAAAACGCACTCCGCCCAGCAAATGATATCCAAATTTGGTTTGATCTAATAAAGTCGTCTTGTCCACTTCGGTTTCCTGGTATTTTTCAGCTTCTTCGTCCCAATAGCGATCGGTTGTTTTTCTGTCAGCCGAGACCAGGTGTAACTGGGCTCCTCCGCCGAAGTAAATTATGGTTGATTCTCCAAAAGGTTGTAAATGAAACGTACCGGTTAATGCAGGATAACTATTGTAAATTCGAGTCTTGATTTTTCGACGTTCGGTTCCAGGTTCGGGATTCATTTTTGTTGAATCCTTCAAAACGTTATAATAACTGCCAGCATAACCCACTTCAATCTGGAAACCTGGGATGTATGCTTCCAGGGAATATCGTAAAAATAGCCGACCGAAGGTACCCTTTGTCAATTCGTTCTGTCCCCATCCGCCATTTATCCCAACCGAAATAATCGGATATTCAACCGCTAATAACCCAGAAGCATTTGAAAACACAATAACAGTCATTATCAATGAAAGAAGAATTAAAAATCGTTTCATCTTTTAAGTCTCCGTTAGTTTTCAAGTTATCTAAAAAACGTGAATGAAATAACTGTCCCTTTCCTAAAAAGGAGCAACCTTTTCAATAATTTTCGATGCTGCTTGTCTCGTCAATGAATCAATTGCCTGATTAATCAATGAATCTCTTGATTTCGGGTCTTTGGGTGCTTTTAGCTTGTTTCTCTCTGAAGATGATAAATGCTTGACAAATTCTTTGGGGCAGGTGATCCACTCTGCTGAATCGGAAGCACGTTCGGAAATGGATTCATTGAAAATTATCCCGCCGGTTTCAACATTGATGAGTCGGTAATTTAAGCTGACTTCTACGGTTCTATCGACCTCGTACGCGGTATAGTTGAATGGTTCCTTTTCTGTTCTCTGAACACCCTTAGAATCACGATATCGTCTATCATAATATCCGGTAAGCGTTCGTCTTGTTGGATTTGTTTTGTTATGACTAATCAACGTCACTGATCCCACGACAATGGTATTCACGCCACTTAACTTCCCCACCTGCACCGCGGTTTTTTCATCAATCACGCCGGTCTGGGAAAGCGCCTGTTCTTCAAATATCTTTTGTAAATTTTCTCTTTCCAGGAACATAATGAATTCAGATTTTTGAGATAATGCCCGGGATAATAATTGATTGGTAACAATGTCAGCAAATTTTTGATCCAATTTTGAGGCGGAAAACGGAAAGACTGCCAGCCGTACGGTGAGTTTATTTTTAGTTTCAATATAGAGATTTTTGGCTAAAGAATGGTCGGGCTTGTAATTTAATGACTTTTTCAAAATATTATGAGCTTGCTTGTAATCGCCAGCATTAAAATGGCGTTGTCCCTCGCTATAATATTTTTCCGCCAGTTGATTTTTCACCTGGCTTATTTGAGATTGAACATCGAGAAAATTCGGAACGTATGTCTCTGTTTTCTCAAAATTTTCAAGCGCATTTTCTAATTTCCCCTGATTCTGCAAATCTCTTGCTTTTTGATATTGTTGTGATGCCAGCTTTTGGTTAATTTCAGCAATATGTTGATCAGTGTCTTTGAAATGTCGAATATAAGAATCAATTTCGTTAAACTTTTCCAGCGCCTCTAAATAATCACCGTCCTGGTTTAATTGAAGAGCCTCTGTATAAAGCTCATTGGCTCGATTAAATTTGGACTGTTGACTTTTTGATTGGAGATAATTTAATTCATCTTTAGTCGGGAAATTAGTTCCGACAATTTTAGTAACCTCGCTCAAGTAACGATAACCCTGCTCGGCGAGACTCACGACTTTATCCCAATCATCCAAACTTTCAAAATGCTGGATCTTTTTCTGTAAGTCGTGATAATATTCTCGGGAATTATTGTTTAACATCTCAACCGCAGATTGGTCATTGGGGTGTGAATTTAGATGTTTTAATGTAAATTTGATGGCAAGATCATTTCGGTGGTCTCGTTGTGCTCGAATGGCTTTCATTTTGTATGGAGCACAATTGGGGAAAATGATTAGAATCATTAATAGAAAACTGAATAACAATAGAATTCTTCTCATAGCTCATTTCCCTCCAGTTTTTTAAATGGAAAATAATTTAAAAGTTAGCTGACTATGTTCTATGCAGATTCCCAGGCTCCTTTTCAGAGATAATTCCTAACGCAGCGAAGAGCTGCAAACAAATTTTATTTCTCACGCAAAGACGCAAAGAACGCAAAGTATAACGCTATGTTTTTCTTGGCGTTCTTTGCGGCTCTGCGTGAGATTTTTTGAAAAATTTTTGTCAAAATAACAAAGTTTCTGGGTGTAATAGAATAATATGTGTAAGAAATTCAAAAAATGAAATTAGTATATCAATTTTGAATAAGAACATAACAGGCTCAATTGGATGAGCCTTCCAGGTTAGGGATTTGTATAAAATTCGCCAGCCGGCGGAGATGGACATTTTAAATCTTATCAACTTAAAATGGGCATCATATTTTATCCCAGCCCTTTAAACGACTTTTGTGACTTTCCCAGATCTGACACATCTCGTACATACATAAGCACTCTTTACTCTACCATCAATCGCTATTTTCATTTTATGGATATTAGGATTGAAGCGACGCTTGGTGACATTATGGGCATGGCTAACATTGTTTCCAACCTGTGGTTTCTTTCCACAAACTGCACATACTTTTGCCATAAAAACTCCTTGTTAATCTATTTTTTAAAATTTGATTTCTAATTGTTGTCTATCCGGAAATCTACCACAGACTTTAATCTGTGGAATATCACTTATCAAGGACTTGGTTCTTTGAGGGACGTGAATTAAATAACTGTCTTATTTCACATTTCCTAATTCAAATCCTTGCTGATTTGACCAAACGGGTAATTTATTTAACTCACTGTCCTTAAAAAAACGCAAACAAGATTGTTTGCGTTCCGTCTAAAATTTAAACGCCATTAATAATACGAATATTCTTACAAAAAATCAAGTAAAAAATTACTGATTGATGGAGATAAATATATCTTGACTTTTTTATTTGCTATTTCTATATTTCCAACTAATCAAATTTATAAATGATTCAAGTATAGCTAAGATTCTGACTTTTCAATAAATTTCAACCATTAAGATACCAGGAAAATTTGAATCAACAATATAAGATTGAGGTTAGAAAAAAATATTAAAATCATCGTCTAATACTATCTTTGACCTCAACAAAGCGATTCATAGCAGAACAAAATGTTTCTTTGTGCTGTTGTGATCAAAAATAATTAAGACTTAAAAGATATAGTATCTCTTTTTATTGATGTAGCTTTCAAACCTTTGGGAAGTTTCTTCGTAAAACTAATAATAAAAAATTTTCATCATAAGTTGAATTAACTTGAAAGGAAACCGCCATGAAAAAAATGATCAAATTAACTTTAAGTTTGATTTTCGTAATTACATTATCAAGCCCATCATTCACTCAGCAAACAAGTCCCTTTGGCAATAGCGGAAGTTTTACCGGTGCACTGGGAATGACAGTTATTGATGACCAGAGCTATTTTACCATCAACCTGCGACCTGATATTTCATTAGGTAAGTTTGGCCTCGGGTTAAATGTTAACCTGTTATATAATACCGACAATGGAGCCATTCGTAGTCAGGATTGGGATGAAGACTATGACTGGGCACGATTAATTCGCTACATTCGCTATGGTCATAAGCGTGATAAATTTTATGCCCGAGTTGGAACATTAGATGCGGCTCGATTGGGTCACGGGTTTATCATGAACTATTATACCAATGAAGCCAGTTTCGACCAACGAAAAATTGGCTTAGCCCTGGATATGGATTTTGGTACCGGTGGATTCGAGTCGGTAACCAATAATTTAGGTCGGTTTGAAATATTTGGCGCACGAGGTTATATTCGTCCCCTCCGACCTTATATCGATATTCCTATAGTAAAAAATTTAACTTTCGGCGCTACTTTTGTCACTGATGTTGATCCTGATTCAAAACGCGATACTGAAGATGGTATGTATGCCCTTGGTTTTGATGTTGAACTGCCGCTTATTAAAATCCCAATGTTTAATACCATTGCTTATTTCGATTGGGCAAAGATTGATTCGTTTGGTTCAGGAATTGGTTTTGGTGTTGAAGCCAACTGGAGAATTGTGGCTGGAATCGCTGAAGTCTCTGCCAAATTAGAAAGACGAATTTTGGGCAAAGAATTTATACCGGCTTATTTTGACGCGTTTTACGAAATTGAGCGATACAAACCGGTTGAAGGTTTTGTTTTTAGAAAAGATCAGAGCCTTGCCCTCGTGCAGGATGAAACCAAAGGTGTGTTTGGCGAGCTGGCAGGTCATATTTTAAATACAATTCGTCTTGTCGGTAATTTTCAGCGCCTGGATCAAACTCCCAATAGCGGTATCCTCCATCTAGCGGCCGATTCAGGCGATAAAATTCCTGTCCTAGCTCTCCAGGCGAATTATGATAAAATGGGAATTGAAACTGTCAACGATGCGTTCACATTGGATGATCGTTCCATTGCCCGTATCGGAATCGGGTATAAAGTTAAACCCTATTTAATGCTGTTTATGGACTATATCCATACGTTTCAATTTGATGAAGAAAAAAATAGATATAAAGCGCAAAAGAGAATTTCACCGAGGGTTGCCTTTGTATATAATTTTGGGCTTTAGGTTTGATCGCAACAGATGGATTCCACTTCAAAAGTGGAGTCCATTTGTCTTGTAAACCGGTATCATCCTGTTTATTCTGTCATAGTCTCATTTAATATGAATGGAAAACAAATACTGCGTGCGCCTTTTAGAATTCTACTTTCGTTAATAAAATCCATTATTGATTTTATCTACCCCCCTTTCTGCATTGTTTGCAGCGCTCACTTATTAAATGACGAAAGACTAATATGTGAAAAATGTTGGCTCAGCCTCCCAAAGGTAAACGAAGATTCCAATATAGCTTACGAAATCAAGTTAAAGTTAGGTCAAGAGATCCACTTCTCGCAAGCAATTTCGATCTGGGAGTTTAGTCCACCACTTCAGACAGCCATTCATTACCTGAAATATCAGGGTTTCAAAACGCTGGCAAATCAGTTTGGTATTTTTATGGCGGAAAGATTGAGGCAAATTTCGCTGCCTGCTGATCAAACGATATTAGTCCCCGTCCCTTTGCACAAAACCAGGCTTAGAGAACGTGGGTATAACCAGAGCGCACTTTTATGTAAGGTTATTGCACCTAAAACTGGTTTAACTTACGATGACACGATTTTAACAAGAATTCGTTACACTGAATCCCAGACAAAACTAAGTGCTGTTGATCGTGCCAAAAATGTTGAAAATGCTTTTAAAATAATCCAACCCGAAAAGATTCAACAGAAGTTGATCATATTAGTTGACGATGTTATTACAACTGGTTCGACAATGAATGCATGTGCCAGGGAATTGATGAAAAACGGAGCAAAAGCTGTTTTTCTTTTTTCTATTGTTAAGGCTTGATCTGAATTATTTGTAACCACCAGGATCATGCCTTTGGCAGATTCGCTGTGGCGAACACAAAGATTAAAGGTTTTGCTGGGTTTTTATTTAACTTAAAGGATTTAAATATTGAAATAAGAACTTAAGTTTAAAGTATACTTAACGTTATCTTTTGAAATTATAGTTACTTTGTGTCTCAGTGGTAGTGGTTTCACACAAAATTTAGATATTTTTAAGAATTTTAGTTAATCGCTCTTACTCTCTAATTTGGGTAATGTCCCTTTTTAGTTGTCTGGAATACGATAAGTTAATAGCTCACTCATAGACCATTTATGATCTGTGAGTCCAGCCGCCATAGCAGGTG
>SMTZ1_10017078_pt1 | contig 10663 bp, 6 predicted proteins | sample DeeMarSWOR136_30_FD_25667 | JGI IMG/M metagenome (IMG submission 25667) | reverse complement strand
CAAGATCACCAAAATACCTGGCCTTGGATGGGCAGGCATTAACGCAAGCAGGGGTAGCCTCACGATCTATTCCCGGTTTTAACCCTCGCTGTATGCCTGCATCAATTCTCTCTGCACAAAAATTACATTTAATTACAGTACGATCCTGAAAAGGGTATAACTGTTTTCCTATGATCTCTATTTCTGTCAGCCCTTGATGAGGAAAATATTCCTTTTTTTCACCTACATAAAAGGTTCGTTGCTGATAGGGGCAGGCTATCAAGCAATACCGACAGCCAACGCATTTGTCATAGTCGATTTCCACAACACCATCCACAACTGGATACTTTCCGGTTTCACCTATCAAAACCCTGCCCCAAAATACGTCAGGCGGAAGGAAGTGTTCCTGTTTGCATGCCAACATGCATGCATAGCAGCCTACACATCTATTTAAATCAATCAACATTCCCCATCTGGCCATGATTTACACCTCCTTAATCTTCCTGACTTTAACCCGTGCAGCAGTCTCCAAATTCAAACTAACAGGGTCGGAATGTTTAAGGTCAATCTCCAAGAGATTATCGAAGTTAGTTCCCTTGGATCTGGCAATTGGCAATCCTTTTGCCCAATGTCCGCTGCATGCTGCTATACCCGCGGTTTGGGGATGCTGTCCTTCCATCAGTTTCAGTGTTCCGGTCACGGTACGCTTTGTCGGGGTTTCCAGTTCCACTGAATCTCCATCTTTAAGACCCTTCATTCGGCCGACTTCCCGGTTCATTGTAATATTATAAGTATACGGATTCATCAGGCTTGCTTCATCAAGCCAAGGTTGTTCCATGGTAGCGGAACCAGTATGGAGGGCATCCCGGTATGAGAAGCAGTATAAATCATATTCAGGGTCCTCTATCCTATGAATCGAGCAAGGAGCCCATGAAATAAAAGGAGAATATTGAGTATAGTCAATATCAAGCTCTATCTCATTGGTTATTTTCTGCATCTTATCCTTTACATCAAGCATAAATTCCAAGTAAACCGGTACTCGGCAATCAACAAAATACCGCCAGTAGGCCTCCTCAACCTTTTTAGGCCATCGAATGAAGCCATACTTTTTGAAAAAATCTAACCCATGTTGTTCACCGAACCAAAGCCGCAACGCTCTATCAGCTAATTCTTCTTCCGTAATCTCCTCATTTGATTTAAGTTTCTGTTCTTCATCAAACCCGATAAAATCATTTAAAAACCTCATCCAATGTTCCCTATACCCCATCCTTTCTGATATGTCCTCAATGACCTGCACAAAGCTCCTCCTATGGGGTTTTGGGGCAACCACAGGCTGTGTGATGTGATAACACCAGTCATCCAGGCCATAAGGGTAGTTAAAATTTTGTCCTTTTCCCTCAAACCATGTTAATTGTTCCAAATAACAACAGTCGGGTAAAACTATATCGGCAAAGCCTTCTGTCAGCTCCGTGTTAAAAAGCTCGGAGACAACAATAAACGGTATTCTTTTTAGGCTATTAGCAACTGCATCCCAACTAGCAAGGCTTAACGGTGTGTTGCAACCCCAGCTCAGCATCATCTCGAATCTGTAAGGTAAATTTATTTTTTGCCAAATTTCTTCCTGGTCGCTCGCTCCAAAAACACCCGGATCAAAACCGAGTGAAAAAATATCCTTTAATTGAGCATTGCCGGTCATAGCCGGCTGCTTTATTGGCCATGGGCCAGCAGAAATAAATGGCTCGATTTTTATCATCCGGTCAGATAATCGAGCCAATCGATAAGCAGCCTCTTTTGTAATAACGGATCCAGCATCCACTACAGTCTCACTTTGTTCATCAAGGACTGTTTCTCGTGCTACTCTTCCTGGTAACCCATCATAGGTATTCTTTACCTCGTCTACGCGTTTGCCCGGATGCAAGACACCAGGGCCAAAGAAATCAGTCTCTAAAAACCCATCAACACCTCTGTAAGGTGAGAAAGCGAATTTACCGGTATCGGGATGGCCTAAGCTCCGCGCAGGCCAGCCGAGCGTGCCACCGCATACATCAGCACCTCCAATAATCGAATTGAGCAGAGAAACAGCGAAACATGTGTGAAAAGAGTTTTCATGGCCCTCCCCACCACGAAAGAGAACGGCGGAAGCAGGTCTAAAGGGAACAATATGCCCATTCAAACGAATGGTACTGCCTATTCTTGCTTCTTTGGCGAATTCCTCTGCAATACTGCGAATCTTTTCAGGAGGAACAGTGGATGCCTGAGAAGCCATCTCAGGGGTATACTGCCTAATATCTTCCTTGATGAGTTGGAATGCAGGGTGACACAATACACCGTCAACCTCAAATTCACCTTCTAAAGCATAATCAATTGTGCAAGCAGCCTCATAATTTGGAATATCCCTATAGTCATGGGGAACGGCTCTGTTTTCCTCAGCATCCCACACCAAGCATCTCTTGGTTTCTTTGTCCCTTACGTATTTCCCATCCGGACCAATAAGGTAAGGAGCATTTGTTTTAGCCTTTAAAAATACTGTATCCACGAGTCCCAGTTCATTAACAATAATATTGCACATGGCAAGAACAACTGCACCATCGGTACCAGGTATAATGGGAACCCAATCCGTAGCCTTACCTCCGGCGTAATTACACATCGGATCAAAGATGACAAATTTAGCGCCTCGATCCCTGGCCTCAGCAGCGAGCCTTGTTGATACCATGGAAGAATGACCTGCTGCCGTCCCTTTACTAGCGCCAAAGTAAATGATATAATTGCAATACCGATAATCGGGAACAATGGACCATGAACTATTTACCATGCCAGCTACTGCGTGCGCACCCGAACCACAGTGAAGGCCCCCACCGCCAACCCACACATTTTTCATCCCTAACTCATATATTGGTTTTATTGCGAATGAAGCATAAAAGGATCTTATGATTGAGGTTTGGAATAATACTTTTCCTGGTTCATCTTTTAAGATTGCCCCCCACCTTTCAGCTATCTCATTGAGAGCCTCTTCCCAAGAAATTTCCTTCCATTGTGGATCTTCAGATAGACCTTTCTCCGGATTTGTTCTCCTTAACGGGACATCTAATCGATTAGGATCATAAAGAACCTGAAGCCCCGCTATTGCTTTGGCACATAAACACGGTGAACTCTTACACCACAGCCAGCATAACACCTGCCGCACATAGTACGTATCCATGAATCTTCATAAATTTCCATGGCTTTCTCCCGTTAAGCTTCTGCTTTCATGTTTAAAGGAATGGAATCGGATCTCTTAATTTGATATTTGACATTATAAATATGTCATGAAGAGATGCAACGAATTTGAATGCATGGTTACTCTGTCATCACAGTTCATTAAGGTGCGAGTTCACGGTAGATTTTATCTAGTTCGATATAGAATTAACTTTTTTGTTTTTAATTGTCAAATAGAAATCGAGTGTCTTCTCAAACGTTCTAAAACATTACCAAACGTTATTGTAAATAAGAGTAAGTATCTAATGGTAAATGTTTTCCAGGAATATCCATACTGACTGTAATACACTTTGATGCTCCCCTGATTGAGGTACTTGACAATAAAGAGAAAATAAACCATTCTACTTCGAACTACTTTATGGGTTAATAGAGAGAATTCTGAGAAGCATCTTTCATGAGCACTTTGACGGGGAACTCCGAAATCCACTCCCCTATGAGACGTGCAATTCGGGAATCGACTGTTAATCCCCTCCAAGAAGCTCAATAGAATCGTCACACGATTTTATGCGCCTCAGGCGCATTAATCTAACGCGACGTTATCGCTCCTCTGGCGAAAGGTTAAAATTTCTATCGCTATGGCAAGCGAAAGGGTATTTCGAAATTCCTATTCCAGCACCGCACTTTCGCCTTAGATAAGGATTTTAGCTTCTAATTTGAATTCATCCCGCACTGCAAGCGGCGGGGAATTCAAATTTAAAAAGAAGCGATATCCATCACACCTCAAACAATTGGAATCACTTTCATCTTATTGAGCTGATTTTAACAGCATATCCAGAAGGGCTCGCCAAAATACAGGAACAGTTCTTAAGGGATAATAAATATTTCCGCATTTAATAAGAGAAACCGAAAGGGGTTTGCAATGATCAAAAAGGAGTCCAAGAGGGCGTTTTGTGAGATGTGCCATTCACGGTGTCGGGTACTGGTCCATAGTGAAAACGGACGGCTGATCAAAATTGAAGAAGATCGTTCTTATCCCTTAGTAGACTCAGTATTCCCACCCAGTTCAGCATGCCTAAGATTGGCTGCGGCTGAAGAGGAGATTTGCCATCCTGATCGACTTAAGTTCCCACTAAAGAGGCTCGGTGAAAAGGGGGAAGGGAAGTGGGAGCAGATATCTTGGGATAAGGCGCTTGATGAGATTGCGGAGAGCCTTAAGAAAATAAAGGAGAAATATGGAGCGGAGGCGTTAGCTGCAACCGGTGGGACTGGCCATACACATGAACAGTTTTTGACGCGGTTTCTCAATCTCTTTGGAACCCCTAATTTCGTTGGGGCTTCCACCATCTGCAGCGCTCCATTTGTTACAACAAGTCTCGCAACATTCGGATGGGCATTGCGCCACAGGATACAGCTGTCTCTCGAAAAAGGGTCCCCAACCAAATGCGTTTTCATAATAGGCCAAAACTCTCAACAATCTTACACCCGAATATGGAAGGGGCTACGCGATGGTAAGAATGCGGGGATTAAAATCATAGTCTCCGATCCCAGGAGAACGAAAACAGCTGAACTGGCTGACTTATGGCTACAGATCAGACCGGGGACTGATCCAGCCTTACTCCTCGGCATGATAAATGTTATTATACATGAGGAACTCTACGATAAGGAGTTCGTTGAAAAATGGTGTTATGGCTTCGATAAACTTGCCGTGCGTGCAAGAGAGTATCCTGTTGAAAGGGTGGAGGAGATAACCTGGTTGCCGGCAGAAAGAATCAGAGAGGCAGCCAGAATGTTGGCCACAAACAAACCGGGGGTCATCATAGGCGGTATGGGCTTAGAACACCAGCAGAATGGACTGGAGGGAATTCAGGCAGAACTTATTTTGGGTGCAATACTAGGCTACATTGACATCGAGGGGGGCATGTATTTGCCAGGTCCTTCTCAATGCATAACTGAGCGTGAGATGGAACTGAGCGATATGTTGGCCCCAGAACAAAAACGCAAGCAGTTAGGCGCAGATCGTTTTAAATTGATTGCCTGGCCCGGAAATGATCTGTTTCAAGACAAGAGAGTATGGGGCAAGAAATGCGGGAGGCAGCGTACCATTGTTCTCGGTCATGCGCCTACCTTATATCGAACGATTCTTACCGGCAAACCATACCCGGTAAAAGCCTTGATAACGCAGGCTAGTAATCCCATGATTACCCAAGCCAATGTGAAGCTAGTCCATAAGGCTTTGAAGTGCTTAGATCTCTATGTAGTTTGTGATTACTGGCTAACCCCTTCGGCTGAAATTGCTGACTATGTGCTGCCAATTGCATCATGGCTGGAAAGACCGTATTTCTCTACCGGCCTGGCTTATGATAATATAACAATCTGTGGGGAGCAAGCATTGCCAGCCATAGTACCAGGTGAGTATGAGCGCTGGACAGACTATGAGTTTTGTCGTGGCCTTGGGCTAAGGCTCGGGCAGGAGAAGCACTGGCCATGGAAAAACCTCGGGGAGGTGTATGATTACCAGCTTGAGCCCCTTGATGTGACCTTCCATGAGTTCATGGCACGTGGAGGTTATCATTTTCCATCCAACGAGTACAGAAAGTATGAGAAGGCAGGATTTGCGACCCCCACAGGCAAGGTTGAGCTATACTCAACCATACTTGAAAAACTTGGCTATGATCCGTTACCCAGCTATGAAGAGAGCTTTGAAAACCCCTTAAGCGCCCCTGAACTCGCCAAGGAGTATCCATTAATGCTGATAACTGGTGGCAGATTTATGCCAATGTACCATTCAGAGAAACGCCAAGTCGATTCGTTGCGTTCAATGCACCCGCACCCATTGGTGCAGATTCACTCGGAGACAGCGGCCCAGCTGGATATCGATAATGGTGATTGGGTATGGATTGAGACACCCAGAGGCAGGATAAGAATGAAATGCCAGTACTTTGACGGAATAGACCCGAGAGTGGTTCATGCTGAGCATGGATGGTGGCTTCCGGAGCTACCGGGAGAAGAACCTTGGCTACATGGGGTTTGGGAATCAAACATAAACGTGGTCACCGACGATGACCCCGATGTCTGCAACCAACGTGGCGGCGGCTGGCCCCTGAAAACAGCACTGTGCAAGATTTATGAGGTTAAACAGTACTAGCAGCTTAAGAAGGTTCTACCGGTAAAGGAAAGGAATTGCGAAAGGGATTTAATTCGATTCGTGTAGGAGCAAACTGAACGATAGGGAACAGGTTGTCTTTATACGGAAGGGGGGTGATAACCATGAGCAGATGAAAAGGATGGAACTATTTCGCTAACAAAATCGCTAAAAATCCTAGAGGAGGAAAACAATGAAAGGGAAAAATGCTAAGCTGTGTTTGGCTATGGCGGTGCTGCTCATGGCAACCGTGCTGGCTGCTAGCACTGTTATGTCTGCAGAAAGACCAAAGCACTGGCCAAAAGCCGTCTCTATCGGTTCAGGCACAGGCACAACCTATTATGCCATAGCCGGAGGCATGGGCAAAATGATGGAAAAATATCTGGGTGTTGCGGGAATTCCGACCAAGACCTCCGGGGGTGAGGAGACCGCCCGGCTAATACACTCAGGCGACTTAGATATGGGCTTCATTACCCCTGATGTGGGCTATGATGCGTTCAGGGGCATAGGCAACTTTAAGGACATAGGTCCAGCACCACTCCGAGTCTTCTTGCAAGATTTCCCCCTGCACTTTAACCTGGTGACATTAGAGGGCTCAGGCATAAATTCATGGGCAGATCTTAAGGGGAAGTCAGGATATTATAGAAGTAGAGGCTCATCCGTCATGGAGCTTCTCTGGGGAGCCAGCTTAGAGGCCTATGATCTGAAGAGAACGGATATCAGGAATGCTATGAGATTTGATCGGGCCTCGGAATGGATCAATGCCATCAAGACAGGTAAAATCGATTTCTCCCTTGATTGTGGATTCCACCCTGCAGGTAAGTGGATGGAATTGGCCAATACCCATCCTATGAAGATTATCCATGTAGATGATGCTCACCTGACGAGGATCCAGGAAAAATTGCCTTGGGTATTTCCCCTGACCATTCGAGGGGGTATCTATAAAAGCATGCCTGATCCTGTTCAGACTGCAGGGTTTGCAGTTGTTGTTGATTGTCGGAAAGGTTTGCCTGACGACTTCATTTATGCCCTGACAAAGATGATCTGGGCGCACTTTGATGAGTTTAAAACCTACCACCCTGTCTGTAAATTCTTTAGCCCTGAGGCTGTAAAGAGAACAAATTTTGCCTATCATCCGGGAGCCATAGACTACTATAAGGAAGTGAATCTCTGGACCAATACGCTGGACAAACGCCAAAAGAAGCTTTTAGCTGAGATTGGAGAATAGAGGCAGAAGAAAATAGCTGAGAAAGTGAGCATTTTGGACTGGAGACAGACCAAAATGCTCACTTTATGAGACGTTCAAACTGTGAGATAAGATCGTGATCACATTTTTTGTGTAGCAGCAGTCTAAGAGTGCGAGTATGGCAAAACATGGAAGTACGGTGATCAGAAAAGTAATCACTTTCCTGAGCGTTATCTTGATTATAATGGGAGTGCTTTATGTCTCAAATACACTGGAGATCTTCGGAATACATATCACGATCGTGCCTTACTGCGCCCTCATCTTGATGCTGGTATTGGTGCTGGTCTTCCTTATTTATCCTGCCATAAGAGGTGGGGCAAGGGAGAGGCTGCCATGGTATGATATAGTATTCATCGTTATGAGCGTGTGTGGATCAGGGTATATAACGTTTTTCCCCGGACGCTGGGAATGGCTTCTGGTGAGAGGGACCACCACACTATTAGAGGTTTTCCTATGTTTTATGCTCGTAGCGGCCATATTAGAAGCCACAAGGCGAACAGTCAATCTGTCTATGGCTCTCATCGCATTATTCTTTGTTATCCATTTGATATTTGGATCTCATTTCCCGGGTATACTTCTTACCTTCAACTTTTCGCCGGAGCGAATCGCGAGTATATTTTACTTGAGAGCAGAGGGCATTTTCGGCGCCCCTGTAGAAATAGCATGTACAATCGTCCTGGCATTCATGCTTTTTTCCGCCGTTCTCCAAAATTCTAAAGCCGGACGTTTCATATTAGATGGTGCATTCGCCTTGACAGGACGTTGGAAAGGGGGTCCAGCCAAGGCTGCGATCCTGGGTAGTGCCGCTCTCGGGACTATGGTAGGTGCTACTGCAGCCAATATAGCGACTACTGGATCAGTCACAATACCCCTGATGAAAAAGACTGGCTACAGTCCAGAGTTTGCCGGAGGAGTTGAAGCAGTGGCTTCCAACGGCGGCCAGATCATGCCGCCGGTGATGGGGGCTGTTGCATTCCTGATAGCTGAGCTTCTCAGTATGCCCTATTGGTCAGTGTGTGTGGCCGCTTTTCTGCCGGCCGCCCTCTACTTCCTCGCAATTTTTGTTCAGGTCCATTTCGAGGCGGTCAGACTAGGACTGCGAGGTCTCTCTAGAGAAGAACTGCCATCGTTCGGTAAAGTAATGAAAGAGGGGTGGTATTACCTAATTCCGATCCTTCTGCTCATATATCTGTTAGCAAAACTCCATTTACCAGTCCAGCATTGCGGCGTCTACGCTTCAATGGCAGCCATACTGATCGTAATCATTGACTGGGAGAGAAAAGCACAGACCAGGAAAAGTATCAAAGAGCTCTTAATCTGGCTCATTGATTGCCTGGAAACAGCAGCACGGGCCCTCCTCGTGCCAGCAGTGGCGTGTGCCTCTGCCGGGATTATCATTGGCTCTCTAGATTCCAGCGGTCTCGGATTCAGGCTATCAGGCATACTGGTAGATGCTTCCGGAGGACATTTGCTTCTTTTGCTTCTACTCACCGCCATTGCCTCATTCATACTTGGCATGGGAATGACCTCTATCCCATGTTATCTGGTCCTGGTCATTTTAGTGGCTCCTGCCTTGATTCAGTTGGGAGTCGTGCCTATTGCTGCTCACCTGTTTGTGTTTTACTGGGGCCTGATATCTTTCCTGACACCGCCTGTGGCTGTCGCCGCATATGTAGCCGCCGGAATATCAGGAGGACATCCTATGAGGACCGGGTTCATAGCTATGCGCTTGGGCGTAGTAAAATATATTGTTCCATTCTTGTTTGTCTATAGTCCAAACCTGTTAATGACCGGCCCAATACGACACATAATTATAGCCGTGATTTCCGGAATAATTGGCGTTACGATCCTGAGTATTGGTCTCGAAGGATTCTTCTTGAAGCGCATTAATCCGATGGAGAGGTCTTTATTCATCATTGGTGGCTTTCTCACCCTGATGCCATTCCATATATCATGGGAGATCATGGCTGCGGGGATACTTCTAAGCGTTCTCGCGGTCACGTGGCATGTCAAATCAACGCGGAAGGTAGCATTACAATAGTCTCATGCTACCGATATGGGTACGAGAATGCCTAGGTAGTTTAGAAAGTACTGGAAGTAGCTCTTTCCTATAATCGATAGCAGTGAGCGTCAACTACCCATCACTATCCTTGCGCTCCATATCTGTAGGAAACCATAAATTTGTATTATCAATTAAAGATCAACAAAAATATTGAATATGAACTACATAGTACGCTCAGCACGCGGACCTTTATGAAGTTGTTAGGCCTGGGTGGGATCAGGCAGGGGTCTGGAGGCACTGGTTCTGTCTTTCATGACATCGATGAGGTTATCTCATCTCCACTCGCACAGTGGAAGCGGCCCTGGTGGGTTAAGTTAGTTAATAATCCTACGGTAGAGATAGACTGGGATCGGATGCAGCGTTTCGATGGTCGAAAAATGATGCAGGTCTCCTTTATTGACTATGTGGGCAAGGAGAGAAATAGGTATCTCCGAGACCACCGAAACAAAAAGACGCGGCAGTGGATCTTAGAAAAGAAACCCGGTTACGCCTTGGCAGATGGAAACAATCGCCTATAACCACATTGACATTGAAAAGGCTCACCCAGAGCACGTTGGTCTCGGTAAGGTGACGAACAATCCGAGACGCCTGGATTTGGAAGAAGCTGCGAAAATTGCCGGTCTCAACATAGTTGTTAATGTGGTAGTAAATCATAAAAAGGAAATCTTAGGTTTACTCGTTGGTGATTTCGTAGAACAGCACCGCAAGGGAATAGCCTTTGCCAATAAGGCATATGGCACTGAAAATCGAGGGAAATTTGATCTTATGGTGCTGAATGCATTCCCTATCGAGGAAAGCCCTGAAAAGGCCCTTTGGCCAGCGCAAGAGTCACTGAATCGTGGTGGTGATGTGATGTTGATCTGGCAAACTACTGAGGGGTTTCTCCCTCATTATCTTGTGGGAACATTTGGAAGTGATTATGGGGGAAGAAAGTGGCAAAGACCGGGCCCTTTGCGGTTCCCCAATGCAAAGAAGTTGTTTATATATGCAGAAGACTTCTCGAAACTAGAGAAGAGGTGGTGGGGGCCGGAAGATAGGG
>SMTZ1_10007861_pt1 | contig 10665 bp, 11 predicted proteins | sample DeeMarSWOR136_30_FD_25667 | JGI IMG/M metagenome (IMG submission 25667) | reverse complement strand
CACATCTGCAACAGAACCTGATGGTGAAGACGTTTATTATAGATTTGACTGGGGAGATGGTACAATTAGTGATTGGGTAGGACCTTTTTCTTCGGGTCAAACAGGAGAGGCATCTAAAAATTGGACAGAAATTGGAGAATATGAAGTTATATCAGCAGCAAAGGATATAAACGGTGTACAGAGTGAATGGTCAGAACCAGCAACTATTGTAATAGTTGAAAATCATATTCCGGATAAACCAATAATGACAGGACCCAAAATTGGAACAACTGGAAAAGAACTAGAATTCAAAGTAATAACAACTGATCCAGATAATCATGACCTCTATTATTATATTAGATGGGATGATGGAACTGCTGTTGATTGGGAAGGACCATATCAATCTGGTGAAGAAGTGACATTTACACATCAATTCATAGAGGGAGGATCATTTTCAGTTATTACAATTGCAAAGGATATAATTAATGAAAAGAGCCAGCAATATACGCATAATATTCATATAATTAAAAGCAGAGCAATAACAAGACAAATTAATCTTAGACTTCTAAATATTTTCTTTAATAGCTTTTCAAACCTTTTTTTAAAATTTAGGGCAATTATATAGTAATATTAACCCTAATTTTCTTTTTTTTAAAAAGCAATTTATAATTGTTACAAATATAATTATCTTGGAAATATTTAAATTATTAAAAATAATATGAATATATAATTAGGAGATAAAATATGAAAAAATACATTGTATTTAGTATTGTTGTTTTATTTATCTTGATAGCCTTTACACCATATATTAAAGCCTTGTATATTTCAAATCAGAACTCTTTTGATAATTATTTCAAAGACATAAATAATAACAAAGATTCTAACCAAGGTTTTGATCTAGCAATTATTGATATTGTCCCATATATTTGGAAAGAGGAAAAAGGACTTTTGGGTGAATTACATTTAACTCTTGAAATTAAAAATATAGGAGATTCTCCTACAAATAAAGTAATAAAATATGATGGGAACTCTACATATTTTATTACTAAAGGAAATTATAGCAGAGCCTGGGGTGCATTATTAATTGGTTCATTAGACCCAGGTGAAACATGGATCCCTAAATCAAGCGCTGGTTTAATATTTTTAAATATTGTTCCTAGAATTTTTAATATAGAATATGAAGTAACCCCACTAGACTCAAATCCAGATAATAACTACATAAGACAGGTATATCTGGTTAGAGGTGGAGGTATTTTTCCATTTTGGAAACATATTCCAACCCTTGAATAATTTTAATTTAAACTAATTCTTAATTTATCTTTTTGACATTTTCGCACGATGGATATAAATATAGCAAATAATAGAGATAATTATAATAAAATAATAACAAGTAGGTGAAAGGGATGAATGTGAAAAACAAAAATGTATTAATTTTAGACTACCGTTATTTTATAGGAACTCTTATTGGATTTTCTTTTTTGATGATTCTTGCTTGTATTTTGCTTAATTAATCTATATTTTTTCTTTTATTTTCATTTTTTTTAAAAAAAATTAGATATTTAATTAGTTTTATAGGAGAAATTGTTTGGTTTTTTCCAAACATTTTACTACAGTATATAAATCTAAAAGAATATTCTTTTATTCTAAATTAGAGTAGAAAAAGAATATATAAGCGATTATTTTCATTTCTTTTTCTACCTCCCTTATTTATAAATTTCTCTAAAATCTTTTATTCTGTAAATACATTTTTTAAAATTAAGAGTGTTAAACAAATGTTAAAAGTTATATCACTTGATCTTGATGGAACTCTTGTAGAATCAACATTTGCAGATAAGGTCTGGCTAGAAGGCCTACCCAAATTATATTCAAAAGAAAAAAACACTTCCTTAGAAGAATCTAAAAACTATATTTTTAAGTTGTATGGAATGGTTGGGAAAAACAAAAAAGAATGGTATGATATAGATTGGTGGTTTGAAAAGTTTGGTTTAAAAGGGTCTTGGCAGAACCTTCTTTATAGATATAGAAATAACATTAAGTCATATCCTGAAATAGTTGAGGTTCTTGAAAACATAAAAAAGAAATTTGATTTAATTATCATATCAAATGCAAAAAAGGAATTTATTGATATTCAACTTAAGGAAACAAATCTAAAACCATATTTTAAGCATGTTTTTTCATCACTATCAGACTTTTATATGGTAAAAAAAACTCCAATTGTTTATAAAAAAGTATTAAATCTTTTAAAAATTCAGTCAAATGAAATAATACATATTGGTGATAATTTTGAATTTGATTATATAAGCCCAAAGAAAATTGGAATAAACTCATTTTATCTAAATCGTAAACGAACTGAAAAAGGGGAACATATTATCTTTTCATTAACTGAACTAAACGGCATTTTAGAAAATTTTTAAAAATTTATTTTTTTGAGAGGCCTTACCTTTGTAGGTTTTATCTTTTCTAGTTGTTCATGAAGCATTCCAAGTGGAATTATTTTCCCTCTTCTTTTGGCAAGAACAAAGTTTTCATTAGTAATTCTAAATTTTCCACCACGATAGTCAAATAGTTTCTCAAGTTCTGCAGTAATTAAATTTCCTTTATAGTACTGTTTTCCATTACCAGTTTTTTTAAAAATCCTACCTTGCGGGTCAATTGAATATTCGTCTGCGATATAATATTGCTCATACCATGGATTTCTAGGTTTTAAGGAGCCTGCTGAAAAATCACCTACAAGTTTATGATTATACATCTTTCTGAATTGTAACAATTTTTCATCAGTTGTTTTTCTTGCAAGAAGAATGTGTATATATGCATTATCCGGAAGTCTTACAGCACGACCGATACTTTGTATATGATATGCCTCAGTTATTGCAGTTGATACAATAATTAAACATTTTATGTTTCTCTTATCGTAACCTTCTGCAAGCATTCCGACAGATAATAATGCAGAAATTCTATCTTGTTGGAAATCATCAAGGGCTTTTTCATCAACATTTTCACTATGATAAACAGGTATATTTGTTATTTTTGAAATGGTATCTGCCTGTTCTATCCTTTTACATATTACAAGAGTTGGTTTGTCTTTATTTTCCTTTAATAATTTAACTGCTTTAGGGATTCGTTCTTCAGCACTATATACAAGACTTCTTCGTTTGAAAATCATTGAATCAAGCTTTTTTCTTAAATCTACTTTTTCACCGTCATCAGTACTTCTTAATCTCCCTAAATACCGTCTAATTGCTTCAGAGTACTCATCATAAAGCATCCGTTCATCAAGGGACAAATCAATTGAATGAAAATAAACTATAAAATCACAGATTTGCGCATCTCCTAAAGGAACATTTATTATTACGTCTCCACAAAACTCAAGAGATGCTTTATTTGGAGTAGCAGACAAACCTAAAACATTATCACACGTTATATTTTCATATATTTTTTTAAAAATGGGACTTGTACTTCTATGACATTCGTCAACAATTAAGATATCACATTTTATACCACGGGATCTATCTTTAGAAAGTATATGAAATGTCTCAACAACTACATCTTTTAAACCATATTTTTCAAGTTCACTTTTCCATTGATTCTTTAATTTTCTAGTTGGAACTGCAACAATTACTTTCTTGTAGCCCCTATCCTTTAACAAAAGGATAGATGCATAGGTCTTACCAGTACCTGCAAATGCCTTAATTACGCCTCTTCCTCTATAATTATTCACCAAGCGATTTTGCCATTCATAGGGATTTAATGTCATAATTCATCATTTCTAATCAATTAGTCTCAAAGGATAATAAGAGATTCTTAAAATAGATTCCTATCGATTATTAATATAAAAATATATTTTTAATCTGATTTCTTTTTAGATCTAATATGTAGTTCATTTACTTCTCTATCAGAAATTATTCCCTTGTTTACAAGTTTCATCATCAAATAGTCATTATGTTTTAAAAGATAGTCAATTTTTTCATTAATACCTGAAATTTTTTCTGATTGTATATCTAGTTCTTTTTCTCGACTGGTTAAATAATTATTTATCTTTTCAATTTCTTTTATCTTACTAATAATCGATAACTCGATATTACCAGATACTTTCTTGGTAATATCTGTAATTTCTTTTTCAAGAAGGTCTTTATTTTCTTTTTTGATTTCTTTTAATAGATTGTCTTTAAAATTATCAATATCTTGCATTTTTTTTATTAAATCTTTAAATCCTCCTACTCTACTTTCTAAAAGTTCTAGTTTTGATTTTTCCATTGTAATTATTTGATCAATTTCCTTACACTTGTCATTTAATTCTGCTAATTTAAGTTTAATATATCCTTCTTTCATGTCCCACCATTCAAGAATTTTTAATAAATAAAAATATAAACTGTTTTAAAAAGATAACCAAACTTTTCAAAATATTAAAAAAAAGTAAGATTGGATAAATCACAAACAATGAAAATTTGGCAGAAATGCCAGCGCGAGATGCGCGGGCATGTCCCCCGTATCTTACGTCAGTCTAATTCTAGTAAAGTTGTTTTTAGTTTATATATGTAGATTAGAGTTCATTGAAAGTATTAAACGACTTTATCTTAAAAATAATAATATATTTCATTTTGCTTTTAGAAGCATTAATATTATAAGGTGTAATTTTTACAATTGCATTTATAAACCATTACCTGATTATGATTATTATTTAGGGAGGTAGATTAATATTAAGATGTTAAGTAAAAAAGGATTTATTACTTTAGTAATATCAATAATTATTGCAGCACTTTTAATTTTTCCAACTGTAAATAGTGCCTCGATATACTTCAATAAATATCAGATTTTTAAAGATAAAGTAACTATTTATTACCAAGGAGAAGGTAAAAGTACAGAATGTTGGGCATTGCTTGTTGGTGTTGGTGTTTATTATAACAATCCTGACCAGAATAGACCTTCAATGATTGAGGCTGTTGATAATCTATATAACTCTCTTCTTTCATCACCAAATTGGCAGGCTGATCATATACATACCTTAAAAGCTGATCAAGCAACTACAATAAATCTGATTAAAGAACTGCTCTGGTTAATTAGAAGTGAAGGTAAAGGTGATATGGTACTTTTGTTCATAGCCACTCACGGCACACCATTGAGAAATAGAGATAATCTACCAATGGACTTACCACCTAAAGATGAAGGCGATGGAGATGACGAAGCCTTAATTATGTACTATGGTTTTGATAGATGGTATGATTATTTCACAGATGATATGCTGAAATTTTTCTTGAAATTTTTACAGTCAGATGGCCTTTGTATGATAATTGACAGTTGCTTTAGTGGTGGATTTAACGATCCAATATCATCAGTGGAACCCAATGAATTCGAAACATCAAAGGAAGAAGAATTCACTAAAGATTTTCTTGATGAAATCTCTGCAAGTGGTAGAATTGTAATGATGTCTTGTCAGGAAGAAGAATACTCCTATGGTTCACTATTTTCTGATCTTATAATTGAAGGATTTAATGGTTGGGCTGATTTATTTGGAAATAATGATGGTATTAATTCTGCTGAGGAAGCATTTGATTTTGCATACCCCTGGGTAGTTTTATTTTCAGAAGGAAAACAACATCCAACAGTTGTTGATTCATATCCAGGTGATTTTCCAGTAACTTATAATTAACTTTTATTGATAATATATTACCATAGGTTAAATTCCCAAAATCTTAAAGCCATAATAATTCCAATAATAATTATTATTATTCCAAAAATTCCTTGCATCCATTTTCCTACTTTTACATATTTATTACCGACTTTTCCTCTAACACTACTTGTTACAGCACATAATGGAATAATTGGAATTCCATGACCTATACCAAATACAAAAAGAAGCAATCCTCCTGTAAGAATTGGTATTTTTTGTGCTAGAATTAAAACAAAAACTGGCATCATAAGTGATATAGCGCAAGGAGCCCAACCAATAGAAAATAAAATACCTAAGAAAAATGCACCAAAATAAATTGACTTTTTACTGATTTTTGTAAATAAATTCTGTCCTTTATCCATTATTTTTGAACTAGATTCAACTTGGGTTTTTATTCTAAATAATTCTCTAAGAGGCATAAAAATATTTATTCCCAACAATATCAGAATAATACCTGCAATAAGATAAAACAAGGTTGAAGCTTCAAGAAAAATTCCTAAATATGATATAATCATCCCAAAAATAAAAAAAACAAATGACATTCCAAGAGTAAAAATTACTCCTATCCAAAATCCTTGTAATGTATATTTTTTAGATTTGCTCTTTGATTCCTTCTGGAGAGAACCAACATATGATATCATTGCCACAAGAAGTGCAATAGAACATGGTGTTGCTGCGGTAAGTATTCCTAGAATAAAAATCCCTAGAAAAGTGATTGATTCGCTATAACCGCCTCCCTTGAAACCTTTCCAATTACCAGAGATTATATCCGATATATCTTTTGAAAGAGACTCATATGTTTGTATTCCATCAATTGTTCCTTTTCCTATACAATATACATTATACACACCAACTATCTCGAAATCTTTATTAATAAGCACAATTGAAGGATTTGAAAAGGCACCATCAACTGTCCAATATTTCTGATAAAGACTTGCGATTGGGTATGGATTGAAATCCTCAACCCAATGCCAATTAATATTTACTCCAAAATCCCTTTCTGCCATTACAAAGCCGCTTTCAGAAAATTGATTCTTCCTCAGGTTTATAGTAATGATAGTAATATTTTCTTCAGATAAAAAAAGTTCTTCAAGCTCTTTAGTTTGTTCTTTCATCTCTTCAAAACATTCAATGCATAATGGTGATTCAAGTCCTGTAAAATGAATAATAATTACATTTCCTATATAATCACTTAAAGAAAAATTCACACCCTGTCCATCAACAGTTGAAAAATCAAATGCAGGAATAACCTTATAGTCTTCAGCTTCAACATTTGGTTGGATAAAAATACCAATAATAATCATTAAAACTGCTACAGATAATAAAATCTTAATAGCAAGTTTCATCTCAAATCCCCACTATTTTGGTACCAATAATAAATACCGTCTTTTAACCATTCCTCCATTACGCGGTATTTAACATCAAGCTCCCAACTATGCCATGCATATTCTATAGTTCCACTATTGTTAATTAAGGTAATAATAACTGTTAGGGAAAGAAATTTTGGTGGCCCTTCTGGATCATATAAGTAGGAATCAAGTCCATTTTTCTCAATTGAGCCACCTAATGTTAGGTCAAAATCATAAAAAACAATATGCTCATTGAAATTTTCAGCAAGTCTTATTGTCCTATCTGCTTGGGGTTGACAGGTTTTACAATCTGTTTTATGAACAACAAGTAAGATGCATCCCTCTTTTAATGAATCATTCACCCATGAAAGATGAATTACAGACTCACTACTGTTTATATGCCCAGTTGGATAAACTATCCAGAAATCATTTTTTCCAGAACCAATAGAATGTACAGGTGAATAATTTGATAACCAGTCACCATTGTTTGATATGTCTTCTTTTTCAGTTGTAGTACAACCACTTAAAAATAGTATAATAATTATGGTAAATAAAAAAACAAATGGCCTCTTATTAAACATTTTTTTCACCGATAATTTTTTTATTTGATAATCTTCTTAATTTCTTCAACTGAAGGTTGATGACCAGATATTTTTATTTCACCATCAACAACAACTGCTGGAGTTATCATAACTCCTCTATCAATAATTTCCTGAAGGTCTTCTATCTTTACTATTTCAGCTTGAATTCCAAGCTCTTCAACTGCTTTTCTTACGATTTTTTCAGTTGCTCTACATTTCGCACAACCAGTTCCCAATATCTCTATTTTCACTATTTCACATCCTTCAACTCGAAATAAGTCCGTAAGTAAAACCTACAATAGTTGCCACTATCACGACCATTAAAATATAAACAAAGGCTTTTTTAACTCCTATCACTCGTGTTATTACAATCATATTTGGAAGACTTAATGATGGACCAGCAAGAAGTAGTGCAAGTGCAGGTCCACCACTCATTATTCCTGCACTATAACCAAAAAGATTCCCAACAATTGCGACCTCAAGTAATGTTGGCATGTATAAAATTGCGCCAATTACTGATGCAAATAAACAAGAAAAGATATTGTTACTACCTAAATAAGGTGCAACAGCTTCACCAACTGCATTAGCTGGATCTGCACCTGAGGTTAAATATGCAGCAACACCACCGGTGACTCCTACAATAAATACACCAATAAGTAGAATCGGAAATATTCTTTTTGTAAGATTCCAGGTTTCAAGACCCCAATTCTTTACTTCATCACGTGAATAATAAAAAATTAAAATTACTGATAAGATAATAGTAAGTAAATATACAATTGCTAGTTTTGAAATCCAATCTATATATTCAGTGCTTGCTGCACCGATTATTAGTATTAATACTAGCAAAACGAAAAATAATAATGAAATTTGTATTGAACGATTTGTTTTTTCAGTATCCTGAACAATTAGTAAATTGTTTTTCTTATTTTCTTGTTCTTCTTCTCTAAAAATAAATGCCATTAAAAGACCAATAAATATTGACATAAAAACCGCACCAATTATCCGTGCAATACCTAATTTAAATCCAAGTACACGAGCAGTAAGAATTATTGCCAGTATATTTATCGCTGGACCTGAAAATAGAAATGTAGTTGCAGGACCAATTCCTGCTCCACGTTTATAAATTCCTGCAAAAAGAGGTAACACAGTACAGCTACAAACAGCTAGAATTGCACCCGAAACAGATGCAATAGAATAGGAAATATATTTCTTTGCCTGCGCACCGAAATAATTTAAAATTGTTGTTTTAGAAACAAAAACGGTTATTGCTCCAGCAATAAAAAATGCCGGAATAAGACATGTAAGAACATGTGCTGAAAGATATTCTTCCAATGTTTCAATTCCAGAGAAAAAAATTTCAATCGGTGTCATGTTCATTTAAACCTTTTTACTTGATTAATTACTTTAAAAATATCTTTATTTGATATTTTTACCATTATTTTGGTACCATCTTTTCTTTCATTTATTATACCTGCATACCTCAGTACCTTCAAATGTTGTGAAACATTTGGTTGAGATTTACCAGTGTAAGGTATAATTTCACAAATGCACTTTTCCTCATTTTTAATACATTCTAAAATCTTTAATCTGGTTGGATCTGCTAATGCTTTGAATATATCTACATCTCCCATGATTTAAATATAAACATATAAGAATATTTAAATATTGCTATACTAAAAAGTTTGAGAATTTTTTTTTTAATAAAATTCATAAAGATATTTTATTTCATCATTTCTTGCTCAATTAAATAAAGACAATAGGGATTATTATGATTTTCTCCAGTTAAAGTTTTTGAAACTGTTAAACAACCACCTTTACATCTTTTACCATGTTTGCAATTCTTACACTCACCTTTAAGATCATTTTTTTTAAATTTTCTGTTGTAAGAAGCAAAATCTGGATCATTCCAAATATCTTTTACACTTTTTTTTCTAATACTTCCTTGAATGAAATCATCCGGAAGTGACATACAACCTTTCACCTGACCATCACTTGTTATACCCATAGTTGATATTCCAGCCTGACAGCCCATCCAGGGAAAAAGCATGACATTTGGAAGTACCTTTGAGTGATAACCGAAGTTATGAGCACCAAGTACAGCAAGCTCCTTTGTTGAATAATTCTTTTTAATTGATGCAATAAATAAAGAAACTGAGTAAAAATCTTCTTTTGAAAGAATTAGACTCTTTGGAAATCTTCCAATTGGTGTTGCCATCTGAATCTGCCATGCAACACCCTTACCAATTAAATAATCTCTAATTTCAGGGAGCTCTTTAAAGTTTTGTTTATGAACTGTTGTTATTACTGTTGTGTTAATGTTTTCCTCTCTTAAAATTTCAATACTTTTTTTACATCTTTTAAAAGAACCATTCACTCTTCTTATAGTGTCATGTGTTTCAGATTTACCTCCGTCAAGGCTGATTGCTAATGCATATGGATCTAGTTTTTTTAGTTGGGGTATTTTTTTTTCGTCTATTAAAAATCCATTTGATATTATTATTAATTCCATTCCTATTTTTTTTATATGTGTCGCAATTGTGTTCCAATCCTTTCTTAAAAAAGGCTCTCCTCCCATCATTGTAATAATATTTGTTCCAATATCTTGTAAATCATTGATTAAACATATACTCTCTTTTGTATTTAGTTCATTTTCACGGGATTGTCCAGCTGAAGATCCACAATGCATACAATTCATGTTACATCTTAATGTGGTTTCCCATACAACCCCTAAAGGTTTTAATTTTCTAATTAACATCTAGTTTCCCTTTTTCCTAAAAAGAGTGGGAAGAAAATTTTTCTTAATTTCTCCCCTATATGTATTTTCGATTAAAAAATTCCTCGGAAAAACAGATTAAAATCTCTGATGCTACCTCCACTGTAATAATATCCTGGTAGAATAGGCAGTGTTGTAAACGCTCCAAGTAGTAGTATGATTCCCGCAATAACTGCCATTGCGATTATGGTTTTTATACTTCTTTTTGAAATCAGTGTGGTAGCCTCGTCAAGCCCCAGCCTTTGTCCTAGCGCTTTTAGTTTCGTGTTCATTTTTTGCTTTTTTGCAAACATTTTCTCCGCTCCATATTGTGTT
>SMTZ1_10007860_pt1 | contig 10666 bp, 8 predicted proteins | sample DeeMarSWOR136_30_FD_25667 | JGI IMG/M metagenome (IMG submission 25667) | reverse complement strand
CCCCAGGTATCTCAGATGGGTAAGCATCCTGACAGGTCCACTCGGTTCATTTCCGACTTCTTTTTGAACTATACTGCGAACCGCAGAATCTATTGAAGCGGCAGGATCACCGAGATGGTCCTTACGCCTTAGATATGCAAGGTTCCAGTGGTCAACCGACCAGAACCAGCGTTTTTGGAAGACCTGATTTAACTCAGATAAATCAAGATACATCATAAAAAGCCGATATTGAAAGACATTCTTCACCGGAAGAAATCGTCTATGGCGCACTTTTCCTTCGTAAATTGCACTTTCCAAAACTATAGCTCCTTACCGAAATGCCTGCAAACAACCAAGGCACTGTTCACACCATCTTCGTGAAAACCATTGCCCCAGTAAGCACCGCAAAAATGTGTCCGGTTAATGCCGCTTATTTCCTTATGCATACTCTGGGCCCGAACTGATTCATTTGTGAAAACCGGGTGGGCGTATTCAACTTCGTACAGAATTTGTTTTAAGTCGATTTCTTGTTTGCTATTCAGAGTAACACAGAAAGTCTCTGGAGCCTCAATTCCTTGCAGCATATTCATGTTATATGTTAAAATCACACTTGCTTGCCGTTTCTCAGGGATACGATAATTCCAGCTTGCCCATGTTTTTTTTATCCGGGGCAGCAAATTTATGTCAGTATGAAGAACAGCTGTGTTATCCTTGTATGGAACCGCCCCGAGGATATCACGTTCCTTTTTGCTTGGATCAGATAACAACTTTAAAGCCTGGTCACTGTGCGTGGCGATAATTACCTGATCATAGCTCTCTTCTGTACCGTTCACTGTCTGGACTAAAACCTGTTTGCTCAGCCGACGAATACTTAAAACTGGACAGTTAAGGTGAATCTGATTCCTGAACTCAGCAGTCAAGGCGTTAACATATTGTCGGGAGCCGTTTTGAATCGTCAGCCATTGAGGCTGGTTTCGAATATTCAAAAAACCATGGTTATGGAAAAAGCGAACGAAAAACCTCGCAGGTATTTGACCGAATAACTCTGGATCGGCCGACCAGATAGCCGCTCCCATAGGAATGATGAAATAATCTCTAAAGTACCGGCAGTACTGTTCTTTTTCCAAGAGATCCATAAGTGTAATGTCTGTCGGCCCTTTCAGGATAGACTCGTAATTGCGTCTGAAACGGAAAATGTCCCAAACCATTCGCCAAAAGAGCGGGCGCATTACGTTTCTACGCTGGGCAAATAAAGTTCCGAATGAAGTAGGGCTATACTCAAGACTGGTCCTGTCGCAATGTACGCTAAAGCTCATGTTGCTGTCTTTCCAGACAACACCAAGTTTATTAAGTAGTCTTACGAAGTTTGGATAAGTCTTTTGGTTGAAAACGATAAACCCTGTGTCTACAGGATAATTATTGCCCTGGAGTTCGATATCGACTGTATTCGTGTGCCCACCTATGTAATCATTCTGCTCATAGACATCGATCTGATGATCTTTATGAAGTAAATAAGCTGCCGTCAGACCCGATATTCCGCTACCGATAATTGCGATTCGCATAGTTATATGTTCTCGATAATTTATTTACTTGTTTCCAGCTTCTCCGTAATTCTGCTCTTATTTTCCCAGATGTTGCACCTATACGTTTCTTCTGTTAATTGTTACTATACCCAGGTAGCCATCGACAGTTATATCATACCCTGTGTTTATTGTTTTGTCTGCATCAGGAACTCCAGTCACACAGGGCAATCCGTACTCGCGCGCAATTATAGCACCATGAATCAGCATTCCTCCTCTTCTCTCGACAATAGCTGAGGCTAATGGTACGACGAATGTCATATTTGGATCTATCGCATCGCACACCAGAACCTCTCCCTGCTTAAAGGCAAAAAGGTCATCGGCTTTTTTGATTACTCTCGCACGGCCTGAAGCAAATCCGGCACCTGCAGGTTGACCCACAAGTTGTCTGGGCATAACACCCTTGTCTTGATAATTTTGAATGGGTTCTGACTTTTGGTTTTCCGGCTTATAGTTAGGATTTCTTAGACACTTGACAACTTCATCAGCTTTTGAGATATCGAGGGATATTTTGGAAGTCGCCGAAGAGCGGTTACGAGCTTCCTGAATTGCATCGAGCAACTGTCTGTCAATACGACCTAAATAAATATTGTCGTCGTCTCTCAACCGATAACTTGCACGTGCCAAGTCAATTAGCTGTAGGGCAAACTTACGCTTTCTCTTCGGCATACTTGTCAGGAATTTTTTCTCCAGGCTTGATTTTGAACGGCCTTTCTTTTGTTTTTTGAAGCCCACGCTGTCCGCCATCTCGATTATAAATTCAAGCAGCCTGACCAAGGCTTCAGGTGTGTCTATCATCCCCGGTAATGATGTACCAAATTCCTCGGTAAGAGCCACTACTTCATCTGTAAATCTTAAGTCCTTCGGCAGCTTTCCAGAACGAACCAACTCTATGATGCTCTTGTTAGCCTTTAACTTGTTTGCAAATTGCTGTAGTTTTTTATTTCTTTTAGTGCTTTTAAGGGTAGTACCTGCCAAAAGTTCCAAGAACTCATACGGATTCTCAGGCTTCACTGTTCTGTTATAGACTGTTCCAAATAATCGTATTCCATGGGCAAATGGAATGCAGAAGTCCCAATACTGCTTCTTCCATTTTTGACATATTTCTGCTCTGTGAGAAATTTCAGCAGCCAGTTCTTCATCTGTCATTTGCTTCAGTTCTATACTCTTTAGAGATTCAGCTTCAAAAACCATAGCCGGTATGATTTCGTTCTCTATTTTCACCCTGAGGTCAATAAGATTATCGAAGCTGCGTTTCAGACTTAAGTACCACTTCCTATCATCAGTTTTTTCGTTCTTGGCTATCGTGGTTATTGGACGAGATTGCAGAAGCCGGAGTCTGGAGTTATCAAAAGTCCATTCGACATCTTGATCAGAACCAAAAAGTTTAGCAAGCTCCTTTTCAAGACCGAAAACTTCTTTTACCTTGTGTATTGTCAAAGGCGGCGTATTTCGTTTCTCATCTGTCAAATTGACTATTCTTACTCCCTTCGAAGCGGCCAAAACCGCTTTAATCCTTTGCGCAGGTACGTGGGAAACAATCTTTTCTGATTTCCGGTCTATCATCCATCTGTCAGGCTCGACAGTTCCATCCACAAGACCCTGGTTCAGGCCGTATACAGCTTCTACCACAGCTTTCGATTGATCGACAGGGCTTCGGCCAAAAATAATTCCCGATTCTTGACCTTGAATCAGCTCCTGAATAACAACTGCCATACTGCTCTTCTCGACATCCAACCCAATTTCCCTGCGATAGAGGATCGCAGCATCGGACCAGGTAGAGGCCCAAACAAGCTTAATATGCTCAAGTATTTCTTCAATGCCTCTTACATTCAAGTAAGATTCATGAAGTCCTGCAAAAGAAGCAATTGCCGAATCCTCACCAATTGCCGACGAGCGAACAGCTACAGGCCTTTCATTAAAAGAATGGATTATTTCACTTGATAAAAGTTCTATAAGTGACGAAGGAATCGGTGTCCTGGCAAACATATTCTGTATTCTTAATGAACAATCCCAAATCTCCTCCCATCGCATCTGCTCAAATGGCTTTCGGTGGTATTCCATTAGTACTGGCGACCGAAGCCCAGTCTCTTCCATAAACATGTCATAAGCATTAGTTGAAATGCAAATGGTCTTTGGTATCGGCAACTTCTCTTGAGCCATTACGGCAAGAGCAAAACCTTTGCCGCCCACAAATTTCGTTTCTGACTTTTTGATCTGCGATAGATGATATATTAATTTCATTTATTCAAATGCAATTCAACAACGTGCTGAAATCGATCTACGATATGGAGGGTTTCTGCCTCCAAGCATAAAACAGCACAGGTCGGAGATTTTATAAAATCTTCTAAATGAGAGTGTTTATCTATATATAGACGGATCAAACGATTCTTTTTGGATTTCAGCAATTCTCGCACCTTACCAACAACAGTTACTGCCATGGCTTTCCTAAAATCACTCATTTTGTTCGATCTGTTATCTATCAGAAGCGCGGCTCTTTTACTGGCCGTGATGTTGGAATACTTACGGGTAGTTCGAGGAGTAGCAAAAATAAAGCATTTAAAGTCATCCGTTACAGCAAATGCGACGAGGCTCGCATAAGGCCTGTTTCTTTTTTGAGTCGACAAGACCCCAATTTGCTGCGTGTCAAATAACGCCTTTAGCTTCTTTCTTAGATCGTTCGATGATTTCAATATCAATGACTCCTTTTAAAAGCTCGTAATCCATAAATCGTGATTTAAGGGCCCGTTTATTTATCTTCTTATTATTTGTTTGTGCATAAACTGAGGCACTAATAAGAACGAAGAGCATGAAATTTTCCATTCGAAAAATATTATATGTCAAAATAGGACTTTGTTGCAACTTTTGATTATATAAAAATCATTAGATTGATGGTCCTTGACCATGATTGTAAAAATCGTTAAAGTCAAGACTTCCTATGCTACAAAGCATTATCTAATATGGTGGTTTTAAATGCCCAGGGCTAAAAAGAAACAGATTACTCTTATCTATCCACATCAGCTGTTCGAAAGCCATCCTGCGCTGTCTGTGACTAAAGATATATACCTAATCGAGGACGGCCGTTTCTTCACGGACCTTAAATTCCATAAGAAAAAACTGCTGTTCCATAAAGCATCAATTCTTGCCTATAAAAAAGAGTTGGCCTCGAGTGGGTACAGGATTTCACCTGTGAAACAAGGTACAGCAGATACTAAAACATATCTGACAGAACTGATGTCAAAAAAGACTCTGGAAGATGTCTACGTTGCTGACCTATCCGACCAAAAACTAATGTGGAATCTTCAGAGAATGTGCAAACAACATCAAAAACGATTGCATATATTTGAATCCCCTGCATTTTTAACACCCAATAAGATTCTAAGCGATTATTTCAACAAACGTAAGAATTTCTCCATGGCAAGCTTCTATATTCAACAAAGAAAAAGGCTTAATATTCTCGTCAGAAACAGCAAGCCTGTTGGAGGCAAATGGAGCTTTGATCCGGAAAACCGTAAAAAACTGCCGCGGCACTTGTATGTACCCAAACCGAAAACGCCAGAAATAACACCGTCAAAAAGCTTAGCTTCTAAAATTAATAATAAGTATGAGCGAAATCCCGGAACTGTAGACGAATTCATCTTTCCGGTGACACGCCGTGATGCCCGCCGATGGCTGAAGGATTTCATCGAGAACCGGCTTATATATTTTGGCGATTATGAAGATTCGATATCAGCGCATAGTATGTTCGTCTTTCACTCAGTTTTATCGCCGTTGCTTAATATAGGCCTTTTGACACCTAAGAAAGTTTTAGAACAGGTTTTATTAGCCGCTGAGCATAACAGGATTCCAATTAACAGCCTTGAGGGATTTATCCGACAAATCATCGGTTGGCGTGAATTTATCCGTGGTGTTTATATATTTATAGGCGAGAAGCAACGAAAATCGAATTTTTGGAATTGCTCAAATAAACTTCCAAAAGCATTCTATGATGGAACCACGGGTGTTGAACCCGTGGACACAATCATTAAACGAGTAGTTCGTCATTCTTACTGTCACCATATCGAAAGGCTGATGATCCTGGGGAATTTTATGCTCTTGTGTGAAATTCATCCTAACGAGGTTTATCGCTGGTTCATGGAGCTGTTTATAGATGCTTTTGACTGGGTAATGGTGCCCAACGTTTACGGAATGAGCCAATATGCCGATGGTGGGCTTATCACCTCTAAACCCTATATAAGTTCATCGAATTATATCAAAAAAATGAGTGATTTCGGCAGAGGTCCCTGGTGTGATATATGGGATGCGCTCTTTTGGCGTTTTATTCAAAAGCATGAAAAAGTTTTTGCAGATAACGCACGAATGCGTGTTATGACCTTTCAACTCAAGCGTATGGGCAAAAAAAAGATAAAAGAGTATGTCAAAGTAGCCGAGCGGTATTTAAACCGTTTATAAGTTTTATTTGGGGGCCTTCTGACATGAAACTGGATATGATACACAAAAGCAAAAAATAGGGAAATTTAGATTTTATGTTTCTAAGCCAGGAATTTTCCTGTTAAAAAGCCAACATAGCTGACTATCGCCGCAAGTATCGAACCCCAACACATATCTATTACGGTCACGATCCAGGGCCATTCTTTTACAAGAGCTAGATTGGTCAGGTCATAAGTCCCATAGGTGATAAGCCCAAAAAGTGCTCCAAGCAAAAGTACTCTTTTCGCAGAACCTGTATGAAGGCAGGGTGATACTACGAAAACAAGCACACCGGCCACGAACAATAGGTAAAACATTATTGCTGCAGACCATACTGGTTTAGTGCTGAGCAAGAATCCGAGGTATTTAGCATAAAATCGACGGGCTAACAAGCCGAGCCATAAAAAATCGATTGCCAAGAAGCTAACTAAAGTAACCAAGTATAATTTTAGATAGTAAATAATCATATTTCAGAACTCCCTTATTATGGTTATGTATTAGCCCTTCAAGTAGAATTTCCAGGGTATTGAATCCGCATTAGTTTCGGTTGCTGAGAGATATTCAACCTCAATGCAAGCCATGTCCAGAATGAAAGTGGAATTGTAGAAAAGCAGAATAACCTTTCTTTTATCGAAAGATTTCCTATTTCATGTTTGATTTCATCGAAAAGTGCTCTTGCATCAGCCCTGCGGTCTTTATTGGGTCCAAAAAGAATAGCTGGATAAAGAGCCGGAACTGCATTTTTAACATACTCTTTCATTTGGCTTGCCCTGCCACTTAAAAGGGGATTCGCTGAATTTTTCAAATTGCGATATCCCTCGAGCCATACCCGAATCACCTGCAGAATAGATGGGCCGAGTATTTCAAAATTTCTTTGGTATAGTTCCCGCTGGAGCTCTTTCAATTCAAAAGCAGAAAAGTGAGGATGCCTGAAATGCATGGTAAATCCATCGAATGTACGATAATCAGGATTCTGTTGGTATTCTGGTAAAAAAAGTTTCTCTTCGAGCATCCGTCGATGCAAGGGTGTACCAGGAAAAGCAAAATATATGAGAATTTGCCAGAGAGACGGACAAAGGCTGGTAAATATCCTGAATTCCTCCATAATCTTTTCTTTAGACTGATATGGGAATCCAATAATCATGGATGAAAGGATTGCTACTCCACGCGATTTTAATGATGAATAGAGCTCGGAAATGGATTTTCCTTTCAATTTCCTGAAATTTGATTCTATGCCCTCAAATGCTGTCCAGATAATATCAAAACCCATTTCAGCAATCTCATCCGCAGTGAAATTGGAGAGTCCGCGCACGCTTCCGAACCCCATAATGGATAGTGGTTTTCCTTTTTCACGGACACATTCAAGGAATTCCCGGGCTCTTTTTTCATGGAGGAAAAAGTCTTCGTCAATCAAAATAAAACCGCTTAAGGAATCACCTGCTTTTTCAGCTTTTTTCTCCATATCAAGCATGAGCTTGAAAAGCTCCTTCCCGCTGTTGACAAAAGGAATATATTTGCGTTTGAAAAAGTGTGAGGTGCAGCAGAAATCACAGCCGTTCGGGCAACCAAGTCCACTGGTTAAATGGGCGACTTTTGTCTTAAGTGGATAAGAATAAACACGAGGCGATTCAATCGGGGCATATGGATGGACGATCGGCCTTTCTGTATCCTCGTCAAGAAGTTTACGCATAAAGCTGATACCTTCTTCTCTACATATAATGTCGCCGTATGGAAGAAGTTCTTGATCCGAAAGTACAGTTCCGTATCCACCGAGAATGATCTTTGCTCCGGGAGCGTATTTGCGTATGAGTGGAAACATCCGTTTGAGTTTGTGAAATGTTGCTACAACAAAGTTGATACCAATATATTCGTATCTTCGGTTCCTGAGTTCTCTGACAAATTCCCGCTCTGACGGGTAGTGTAGGACAACAGAAGGAGCTTCGATGTTCTCAGCTATATAATCGAGCCCCCAGCAGCGTATTACCTGTCTGTAGCTGAATATCCCCTGTTGTCGCGTTACTTGAGCATGGAAGAGTTCCGCTCCCACGGAATCACCTTCGCCGTTCCCACCGAAAGGGCGACAGACAGTAGTTAGTAAAATACGCTTTTCTATCACACTTCTGATCTCTTGATTTACAAGAAAATGCTAATAATTTATCCACTTTTTATGTCAATAGATTTATGAAAAACCTAATTATTATGCAAGATATTTCTAAAGTACATACTTCCTAATAATTTAAAACTCGACTAACAGTGTTCATATAATGATGCCGTATTAGGATGAACAGCTTTTATTCTTTGGCATAGTCAATTGAATCCTATAGACATACCTCAGAATAGAAATTGTTCCATGAAAGGGAAACGTATATTCAAGATATATTCACAGCTTGATCTGAGGCGTACTCACTGACTTCGGTCTTATATCGCAAGTATAAGGTAGACAATCAATTATAAATGGGCCCGGTAGGATTCGAACCTACGACCAATGGATTATGAGTCCACTGCTCTGCCGCTGAGCTACGAGCCCTTATTAATCTTAAATATTTATTAAAACTACATTTTACTGAGTAAATTAAATTATACAAATGACCTATCACTTTACACAAAGTAAATCTATATTACAAGGAAATTCAGATATATTGTAACAGGTACTCATACTTTTCCTTGATATCTTTCCATATAACACTGAAACTTGCAGAAACAAAACTTTCTATGTATGCGAGTACTGGTATAATTCATAATTTATTCTTCCAATTTTTATCCCAACAACCTAATATGGTCCAGGAAGTTTTGGTCAACTTTATGTCCAGATAAAAAAGTGATGCTTTTTTTATGGAGCATTCGGAAATGCAAAAAGAAATGATCATATTGATTACGTTGCTTGCGGCTGTGGCGGTGTTTGATAATGTATACGCTACCCAAAGCTCCGGATTGGAAAATCCGGATTCTTCAGTCGTACTTATAAGGACTCTTAAGCAAGACTTCGATTATGTGACACCCTGGAAAAGAAAGGATATGGCTCAAGGTGCAGGTTCAGGTTTTATTATCGACGGCCAGAGAATCCTGACCAACGCGCATAATGTAAGCAACTATAGATATATTGAATTAAGAAAAGAAGAAATAGCAAGACGCTATCCAGCAAGAGTCGTATTTGTTGGACATGATTGCGACCTGGCAATAATTACCGTGGATGACAAAAGTTTTTTCGAAGGCACAACAGCTCTGGAACTATCGGGGATTCCAAAGGTAAACAGTACTGTCTCAACATACGGTTTTCCAGTTGGAGGTGATCGTATCTCTGTCACTGAGGGTGTTGTCTCGCGGATAGAGGCGGATACTTATGCACACAGTGCGGCTGATGAACACCTGGTTATCCAGACGGATGCGGCGATTAATCCGGGTAATAGCGGAGGGCCTGTAGTTCAGAACGGCAAGGTAGTAGGAGTTGCTTTCCAGGGATTGCGAGAGGCTGAGAATATCGGTTACCTAATTCCCACAACCGTAATTAAACATTTTCTTGCTGATATTGATGATGGCCGATACGACGGCTTTGGTTCCATGGGGGCATTCTTTTTTCCAGGCTTGCATAATCTCGGCTATAGGGATTATCTTAAAGTTCCGCCGGATGAGGATGGCATAGTGGTTATTGGTACATTGATGCATTCGTCTGTCGAATCCATCCTGCAACCGGGTGATGTTATGACGCGCATCGATGACTATAATATCGATAACGACGGAATGATTAAAATATACGGTCTGAGATTATCTATCTCAGAAGTTATTGAATCTAAACAAATAGGCCAAACTCTTCAACTGGCTTTTTTTCGAGAGGGTGAACTCAAAGAAACAACGGCAACAATAGCATTAAACAGAACGGTTCTTGAACAGGCACGTCAATACGACCGTCCACCTCCTTATGTCTGTTTTGCAGGTCTCGTATTCGTACCTGTGACACGCAACTACCTTGAGAGCTGGGGACCCCGCTGGCCACGGGAAATACCCTTCTACCTGCGGTATCTTTTCTCACATTCGGCTCAACTCAATACCGACCGACAACGCAAAGAATATGTGGTTCTTTCGGAAGTCATGTCCGATGAGGTCAACGCTTATGCCTATGAATTCAAGAGTCAGGTAGTCGAGAGTATCAATGGGATTGATATCCATGGTCTTGGGGATATTTATAATATTTTCAAACAATCTGAAGATCCCTTTTACACTATAAAGTTTACAGGAAATAATCGTATACTGAGAATTAACGCTGAAAATGCACAACAGGCACATCAATCAATACTAAAAAAATATGATATTCCCGCCGAAGCACGTTTGGAGGCAAGATCATGAACAAACGAATCATTTACATTACTGTCATGCTCGGAGTGATTTTTACGGCCTGTGTGTTTGCATACCAGTCTGATCGCGAACGACCTGATTTAACAGAGACAATGAAGGATTCCATCGTTTATCTGGAAATATCCAAGCACCCATACGATCTGAGCGAACCATGGAAGCACGGTAATATTTCCGAAGATTGGGCTTGTGCCTGTGCTGTTGGTGAATATCAGGTGATTACTACTGCCGAAAGTGTTGCGAACCAAACCTATTTGAAAGCTCTCCGTTCAGGCCAAAACGAATTTGTC
>SMTZ1_10007859_pt1 | contig 10666 bp, 7 predicted proteins | sample DeeMarSWOR136_30_FD_25667 | JGI IMG/M metagenome (IMG submission 25667) | reverse complement strand
TGGCAAACAGGTATGGATTACAGCTTGTTATTGGTGTTATCGTTTATGGGGGAGCAAATTTATATCACTTATTGGTAACCAACATGACCACCGTATCACAGCCCTTGCGCTCAATTATTTCATGGTTTGCTAGCACTTCCATCCGGGGTATTGAACCCAGATTACACGCATCTTATCTAAGGGGAGAATTTTTACTCATCAATGGTAATAGAGATAATCAAATTCCCACCCCGTGTTGGCAGGAATTACACCGCCTGGTACCTGAGCCGAAGACAATCATGATCTTAGATGAAGATCATATGCATCCCGGCAAAGTTGATTTAACTAAGCGCTTGGTAGGTATGACGCAGCAATGGCTTCTTGAAAAGAATGCCATAAACCCTTAACACTTATACATCTTCTGCTAAGTTCAAAAAAAATGATTGATATATATTATATACCATCCTTTTCATTACTCAATCACAAACACCTTCGATTCTTCCATAATCAATAACTCTTCTCCAGCTGCCTCTACCCCTATTTCATCGACATATCTCTTGACCAACCCGGGAATCTCAGGTCGTAGATGGATTGTAACTTTTTTACCCTGATCGGAAATAAATACTGCCCAGGCCGGGCCGCCATACTCCTCAATCTGAATATTGCGCTTGCCCAGCGTACAGCCGCTGCCCAGTTGCACCCCATCGATCAAACATGAATGTGGGGGAGCCAATATGGAGTGTACTTCAGCAGAAAGACCAAAATGGCCATCAGAATGCAACTCTTTGAGTGCCAATTGGCCCATGCGATAACCGAGCACAACATAAGGTCCCAAATGACCGTGAAAAGTGCGCAATAAATCTCTTAGCGGAACGATGGGCTCATGCTGTTCTTCATATCGTGGCGCGGGATCCGCCTGCCAATAAGTCTTGAGAACGGTAAAAGCCCGATTACCATCTACTAATTTGACAACATTGACATTACCGGTCGTATCTGGAATTAGTTCAAAGTATTTTTCTTCATTTAGAACGACATGAAAATTTTGTTGATCCCTGGTAAGCAAATCCCGGTCGATCACTACCGCCGCCGCCATATCGTCATGGAAAAATCCAAGTTCGCTAAGGTGGTTATTATTGGCCAAAGCTTGTGATATCCATTGGACGGCCCGCGAGTTGCCTTCAAGTGAAGAAAGTAACATTGGGGTATTCAGCTGCCCAGCCGCTGCTATATCCACCAGCACAATTTTGACATCGGAAGAGAACACCTTCTGTGCCGATTCAACATCATAGAGCAGATTCCAATCTTTCATATGATTGTTCTCAATAACCACCGGGATCCATATTTTGTTAATCTTTTTTATATTATCAGTGTAATCGTCCAGGAGTATGGCCAGATTTCCCAGGGGACCCAGAGCTAGATATTCGATATCTTTCCCATGGTGCAGGATCTGATTAAAGCCCTCCCCTGTTAATGGATGCTGCGCAATATGTTGCGGTGGCGGAAAGGGCACACCCGCTACTCCACTTGCCATCTGCCGCCAGGTTGGTGCCAGCAGCCCTGGATTGCTGGTACCCTTAAATACCGGAATAGACTCAATATGATTCGATTCCAGCAGACCTATCAAATTATCTGCACCCTTCCCTAATGCAGCCGATCCTTCTATTGTTAGAATAGCTTGTATATCTATAGTACTGTCCGCCAATAATGCAAATAATGCCCTAATATCATCAAGACCCATGTCCGTGTCAATGATCACATTCAACCTGTCCTTCTCTGTGACATATGACGTATCTGAGTATCTATTGCATGAAGATATAAAAATGATAAAATAAATTATCATAAAAAAAAGAATTGTGTAGCGAAACATAATTACTCCCTAGTTATATTAGATAGATTATCCCACCCTTATGAAATGTAAACAAAATAATAATTAAAACGATACATTATAGATTTCTTGCTTCAAAGCCCAAACTTTACTCCCACCAGAACATGAAACCTCGGTGCCGGATAGGGAAAATCTGGAGATACATAATATACATAATATAGTCTGTCCAGCACATTCTGCAGCTTAATATAAATATCACCCTTCACGAATTTCATAGAAAGCATCATATTCAGCACATGATAATCGGATAAAGGTTTTTGATATTCATTGGCAGCATAAATTTTTTCGATATATTTGCCATACATAGAGACATGAAAAAGACCTAAATTATACATCACTATGTATTTAAACTGATGCTTAGGATTAAAAGCGGTAATCTGATCCGGATCCAAATAACTATAGGTTACCTGCAGACCAATGTCATTCAACATTTGTAAAGTCAACTGGGTTTCTACCCCATGCTGTTTAGCAGAACCGCTATTGGCATAGCGCATGGGAGGTGGTGGGTTTGTATTGGCGATTAGCTGAATAATATTATCCACGTCATTATAATAATACGTTAAGCGTAGCGAATTTTTTCTACTCCAATAATACCATATACCCCCTTCAATACTATTAATATTCTCATTCTTTAATTCTGCATTAGCCGGGGGGAATAGATACAGTTCATTCAGGGTTGGATAGCGAAAACCATTCTGATAATTCGCATATATTTTTAATTGAGGTCGAATGGAATAGGTTACCCCAAATACCGGTGATACATTTTGCAGTGGTAGAGAATTATGTTGGTAGCGTAATCCGAATTTTAAATTGAGCTTAGCCAGCCCGTTATAAAAACCTAAAGCATATATACCAGCACTATTTAAACTCTGTTTTTGATTATTAACAATTCCGGGTGGAACAAGATCATTTTTTGCCTTTCCGCCATAGTGAATCAGGTCTGAGCCGACTGCAAGACTGAAGACATCGCTGGATTTCCATTGCTGATAACTGGAAAGACCATAAGTATAATCGCGGCCATCAAATCCATCGGAAAAGCGGTGATGCCCCCAATTACCATAAACCTGCGTTGAACCCGAAAGATATGATGTCTTATTTTCTAGAATCAGCTCACCTGTGCCGCGTTTGATTTTCGCATAGGTACCCAGATTGGCAGGATCGGAATCACCCCTCGAAGGATCATCAAATTCATACGGGACATATCTACCGTGCATGGAAACATGCCAGATCTCATTAAAATTATATTCTAGTCCTGCTTGAACATGCAGCGATTCAAAACCGGTTTGCGCGAAATGACCCGCTGTCTGATTACGGCGCGTGCTTATAAACAAACCACCCTTTTTAAGTTGTCGGTTTACATTTAATCCCACATTATAGGTATTATAAGATCCCCCTTCTAAAGAGAAGCGCAACCATTTAGAATAATCCGCTCGCGTCTTAATATTAATGACACCAGCCATGGCCTGGCTGCCAAAAACAGTCGAAGTTGGACCGGCCAATATCTCAATCTGTTGTATATCATCGATTCCATACACATCCGGTAAAGGATGACCAAATAAACCCATAAAATCAGGATGCCCATTAATAAGAACCAATAAACCCGTATTGGGTCTACCCCCCTGTCCTCTTATACTAATGCTTCCAGCACCCTCCGAGCCAACACCGTAACCGATTACCTTTTTATCAAGTGTATAAGCCGAGGGAAATACCATATCTACCAATTGAAGTGCCGAATGCTCACTGTAGGTACGGATCATTTGCTGTGGTATAATTTGATGTGTGTAGGTCATATTTTTTAAGGGTAGAGCAAATCGATCAGCCACCACCACGATGGTGTCCTGCGACTCATAGACTTTTAGACTATCTTCGGCATCAAAGGCGCATATCCTGGCAGTGAAGATGCTGGTCAATAAACACACCACTCCTGTACAAAGATTCTTCTGCTTCATATAGTAACTCCTAATTTTATATAAAGTCATCTTACCTACTAGTATTTATTTTAGATTTCCCCTTCAACTAGACATTTATATTTATAAGGTGAAATTGGATATACACATCCGCTTCTTCCTTAATGACATCAAACATCGTATCTAGCAGGATATTATAATGATGACCATGTGTTTTATCCCGATATTCATGATAATCGTGATGAAGGTTATGTAAATGAAGAGTATCCTGGATTAAATGATGCAACTCGTGGGCAATTTGAACAAATGAAAAACTGGTTATACTACCGCGGTATAATAATAGCGAAAAGTATACCAGTATTTTTTTCAAAAATCGAAGAAAGTACATTATTTAGGAGGGATCTATCATTTCATAACAGGGATCGTTTCTTTTTGCTTAGGGACAGACCGTAAAAAGGTTCCGAAGTTTTTCAATTCTTCCAGGCGACAGGACCATACCAGCTTGTCTTTATAAACCGTTATATCAGGGCAACCGTCACACATGCTCATGGCACCGTCAACCATAAAATCTACAGGTTGTATGAACAGAATGGTCTGCATATGAAGACGTTTAAATATTCTGAAAGGATTTCTCAATAGTGCACCAAAATATTTACGTGTTATCTGACGTAGCTTTTTATCGAACGGCCAAAGCAAGAAAGCAGTAGATCTTCCGGCTCTGAGAGTTCTGGGTGAGGCATAGGACAAATAACTATCCTTGGCAAAATGATACACGGACATCATCAGTTCAATAAATTTCGGACCGAGATAGCCATAGATTTTATCTTTGGTACCAATGTGTTCGGTTAACAGCCATTTAAAGGCCGCGGGATCTTCGGTTCCATTCAAATAAGCCGCAGGTGTGAAATCGGGAAAATGCTCTCTGGCAATAGCTACAAGGTCGGTAGATTTGATATCTACTTTACGTATTGTATCGGAATGATACATGATTGTATCCCACGGTACTTTTTCACCAGCAGCATACCAGTCGAAAGGCATTTCTGGAATAACATGACGAAAACAGATAAAAACCATAGTATGTACAATGTCGATATGTTTTTGAGCCCATTTTATCATGCCCGGTACATATTTAACATTCTCGGCATATACCGTTGAATTGAAGGAACAGGCAATATTACCATATTCAGCCAACATTTCCGCATATTGTAAACGCAGATCATTCAGTTCCAGCTCATTTTTCCCTGCCCATTGGCCGGGACGTCCCTGATTGCTATCAATATGGAAAGTAAATCCAAATACACCTGCCTTATGTAACTCCTTGAGTAATTCCTTTGTAAGAGCATGACCATTGGTATTAATGATTGGTTTTAGCTTGCGGCGTTTAATTTCAGCCGTTAAATCAACAATATGTGGATATAACAGAGGATCACCTCCAGCGATAGAAATACAATCAGATTTACGTAAGCGCTGAAATACATCCAGCTCATGTACGACTTCTTGAAAACTTTTATGAGAGTTTTTTTCATTCTCGCGATAGCAACCATCGCAGGCAAGATTGCATTCTGCGGTGGGCTCTAACCAGGAAATGCTATTATCGGGCAATGTCCATGGTATGCGATATAAATCATTGTGATTGACCGTTCCAGTGCTCATCTTTTTGCTCTCCTTAGAGTAGATATTTGAGATTAAATTATTGTTTTGATGTGCTTAAAATGACTCTTATTTCCTCTATTCCATGTTTCCGTATGCATTGTCTCCAAAGGTTTTTACAATTCCTGTACAGATGCCTTTAAAGACTAAATTACATATATTTTTTGATTTTATTAAATAATCATATTGAATGCAACATCAATTATTTTGATTATTTAATTCTATATTATTTATTTTTCTTATACTGACTGTTGTTAATAGGAAGATTTTAGATGTTCATTCATATCTTAGTGCTTCAACTGGTTCGACACTGGCAGCCTTTCTGGCCGGAAAGAGCCCTGCCAGTAAACCAATTAAGGAAAGGAGAATGATAGATACGGCCAGTACAGAATTGGAGAGTAGCGGACGCCCGAGAAACTCCATGGCACCTTCCTGCACCGGCATCATCCACATGATCTTAATAAGCCCGACAGATATTAATAATCCAAGTGTTCCACCGATGAATGCGATAAGCAATGATTCAAATATAAATTGAAAGATAATATAACTTTTTTTTGCACCAACCGCCCGTTTTATTCCGATTTCGTGCGTGCGTTCTTTAGCTACCACATACATGATATTGGCTACACCAACTCCGGCAATGATCAGTGACATGGATCCAATCACAGCGAGAAAAATATTAATGCCTCTAAATATCTTTGCTCCCTCCTGTTCATTCTCGATAAAATTCCACATAGGTACAGCCCGTTCATCGCTGGGATCGAACTGGTACTTCTTACCCAACACGCGGCGGATCTCCTGTTCCACATATAACCCATCTTCAAAGCGTGTAGGCTTAACGATCATCTCGTCAAGATATTTATCGCCATATATGCTTTGAAATGTCGTAAAGGGAATAACCGCCCTTCTGTCATCTGGACCCTCATTCATGGAGGTCTGCAACTTTTTGGGCATAGTACCGACTATAGTGAAAGGGATCCCGTCAATATCAACAATTTCACCTATTGGATCGGGCTTGTTATATAATTCCTTGGCAATTTCACCACCCAGAAATATCACACGTCTGCGCTCCTGTATATCTTTTCCGTTTAAAAACCGTCCTCCTCCTGCATGAAACGTACGGCGCAGAAATTCAAACTCCGGATATACCCCTTCCATATAAGTAGAGGCAACTTTATCGCCCACTTTTAACCTTATATACCTTCCAAAACCAGGAACTGCAATTGAGACCTGTGGTATATTTTTTTCAACAACCTGGCAATCTTCTTCTTTCAATAGAATTCTCCGCCCCACTGGCAAACCTTCCCATCTTTTAGTGGTTTGCCCGCCATATACCCGGATGATCCGGTCACCGGCATTCAACAATCCTTCCCTCATGCGAAAGGATAATCCCTCACCAAACGCCATTAAAAGTGTCACCGCTAAGATACCCCATGAGATTGCGATTGTAGTAAGAAAAGCACGGGTTTTCTGGGTTTTAATATCTTCAATAAATTCTCTGATTAACATCAATATATTCATCTTTAACGATCCTTTAGTACGGCAAAAATTAGTACCTTAAGCAATCAACAACATTTAATTTAGCGGCACGCCGGGCCGGGAAAAATCCCGCTAAAAATCCGATAGATCCTAAAATAATTATTGTAATAAATGCAACAAAGAGATTGAGTTCGGGTGTGCCCACTGCCTCTTTAAAATCTTCTATGGGCAGAGCTGCTACTAACTGAACAAGTCCAACCGCGAGTAAGAACCCAATTAAGGCACCCATTCCTATAACAACAAACGCTTCAAATATAAACTGTCCAAAAATATTTCGTCTTTTCGCGCCAACCGACCGACGAATGCCAATCTCCACGGTTCTTTCCTGGACGATAACATACATAATATTAGCCAAGCCGATCCCGCCCACAATCAATGTAATCACACCGATTAAACCCATGAAAAGGTTAAATCCCAATGAAAAATAAAATATGAATCTATCGAAACTTGTAGTATCCCAAATCCATAATGTTTCTTTATCCTCGGGATTAAATTTATACTTCTTGCCCAGCGTCGTATAAACCTCCTTTTGAACCGCTTTTGCTATCAGTGGATCATCTATCTGGTATACGAAGTTACTAACATAGCGATGTCCAAAAAGTGATTTGAATGTAGTCATGGGAATAAAGGCGCGATCGCGATCACGTTGATTGTAAGATGAATTCTGGGTTTTTTTTAACATGACTCCGACCACCATAAACGGCGTTTCATCGATATACAAATACTTACCGATTACCTGGGCATTTTCGCCAAACAGGAAATCGCGTAATCTATTACCGATAAAGACCACACGACGCCTGTGAGTAAGGTCTAAATCATTAAGCCATCTTCCATCAGGTTCCGGTCTTATATTACGCATGTAACCATATTCTGGAATAATGCCCGTAACATTAGGGCGATTGATTTTATCACCCACGCGTACAGCAGATCCCCACTTACTGAATTCCGGACTAATTCGTACGATATTTTGTACTTCGGAGCGAACGAGTTCAACATCATCTTCATTCAGGCGTATGCGACGATCACGGCCATATCCTTCAAAAGGAATACTGGTTCTACCAGGCCATACAATAGCAATTCTTTCACCAATCCCATGCATATTTTTGCTCATCTGTTTACGAACGCCAACACCAAAAGAAAGCAAAATAATTACCGTCATGGTACCCCAGATGATACCGAACATGGTCATGGCCGTGCGCGCTTTATATTGACGCAAGTAACGGAATATTTCTCTCAGTTCATCAAATATATTTAACATGAGATTATTTCTGTTTACAGTGTCATTGTGACTTTGTCATTCTGTAAGAATCTTTTTTGATCATAGTTATACAAAGATTCCTACGGAATGACACTCTGTTCAGGTAATCTCTTTTACCTCTTTTTCCAGCACCTCTTCACCCTCCTTTAGACCTTCAAGTACTTCTATCAGGATGGCATCGCTTAATCCGGTCTTAATATAGCGTTCCTCAGTATCTTCCTCACCCACGGGAATCTGGACAAAGGCGGAATCGTTACGAAAAGTGACCACACGTTCCGGAATTGATAACACACTATCACGTTTGGCAATAATAATATGAGCATTTGCCGAATAGCCGGCGCGTAAAACAGTATTATCAATCTCATTAATCATAATCTCTACAGGAAAAACGGTCGTATTATCTTCTTTTTTTGCTTTTAAGGAGATGAGCGTTACATGGCCCGTGACATTTTTACCAGGGATTGCACCAACTTGTAACTCACACATCATACCTTCTTTTATTTTCCCCACATCGATTTCATCCACCGTTCCCTTAAAAATCAGATCTTTCATATCGGCCATGCGCATCAACCCTGTGCCCGGTTGATACGATGTGAGTGGTACAACCGGATCACCTAAGTTAACACTCTTTTCTAAAATATAGCCGGTTAATGGCGCTTTTACGACTGTCTCGATATTGGTATCAGCTATTTTTACTTTTCCCTTTTCAATGAGATCCAGTCTTTCCTTGGTTATCTGATGACGTAATTTAGCTTCATCATATTGACTGGTTAAAACTTCGAACTCCTGGTCCGAAATAAGCCCTGTCGATTTAAGCTCTTTATTTCGTTCCAACTCCTTTTCTAATGTTTCTAATTCTATGATTGCCATTTCAACGTCCCGTTTTGCCTGCGCCAGTTCCAGGGGAGTCGGATCTGGTTTTACTTCCAGCAATGGATCTCCCGCCTTGACAAAATCACCCACATCAGCGAATATTTTTCCTACCACTCCCGATACCTTTGATTTGACATCAATCTCGTTAACCGGTTCAATAGAACCTACAGCCAGGGCTTTATCCACAATATTATCTTTTTTAACTTTGACCGTACGTCGACCATTCTTATCGTTGTTCAAATTGGAAGAAAAGATGATTAGTGCAATGGCGAGTAAAATCACTATAAATCCCAACCACATAATCCATTTTTTTGATCTTTTCTTCATGAAAATGATCCTCCAGTATATCAAATAATTATTTCTAAGACATTAAGAATAAATATATATACGCTAGATCTTTATACGCCTCGTGTATTGAATAGTTACATATTTAAATAATCATATAGAGAATAATTTTATGATATTTCAATCACTTCTTCACTTCTCCAGTAGCAAATTCCCAATCGATATAAGCATCCAGAAAATCATAGGTTGCTACATAATAATTCAAGACCGCCTGCTCTACCTGGACCCTGGCATCTTTTAATTCCAGCTGTGTTGCCAGGCCATTATCGGCACTGGTCTGGGCGATTTCGAAAGCCTGATATGCGGTTTCGCGTGTAGTTCCTGCCGATTGAATCCTATTATATGCTTCCTTAAGTCTTAACCTTATATTTTTAATGCTTTGAAATATATCATCTTGTGCTTTTTTGATATTAATATCGCTCTTATCCAGATTAATCTTGGCCTTTTGCACCTGGGCCCGTTGATATCCTCCCATGAAAATAGGAATATGTAAATTAAGGCCCACAAAATAATTCGAATTTTGACGATCAAAATCAAATCGATCTGAGGAGGCGGTAAAATTATATACAAAACGTCCGGTCAAGTTTGGATAATAATCTGATCTTTGGGCAAGTACCCCTGTTTCGCGTAAATTTCGCTCCCACAGCAAGGCATTATAATCCGGTCGTAGTTCCAGGATTAGATCAAATTGCATGGAATCCGGCATTACGGGATAGGAATCCAAATTCCCATCTAATGTTACATCGTTCTCAACTGGAATACCGGCAAAAGTTTTTAATAAAACCATCCCCATCTCAAAATTCCTCTGTGCCTGGGTTGTTTCCGGAATTTTGTTTTTCCAGTTAACCTCTGCCTGCAACAGGTCCAGTTCTGATACCAGGCCGTTTTCAAACTTCATTTTTACATTTTCATAATTTTCCATGGCATTCTGTTCTGTTGCTTTTTTGACCTCCCAGATCTTTTTCAGGAGTAAGGCCCGGTAAAAACCTTTTTTTGCTATAGATAGAATCGATTGATGGCTGGTTTTATAAACATAATCAGTCAGTTTTTCATATTGATTAGCAGCCCGCAAGGCAGCACCAACCTGTAGGCTAAATAATGTTTGCTGAATCATAGCCGTGGCACTATAATCATTGTTATAGGAAATCTGAAACTTCTGTCGCACCGTCTCACCTGTCTCAAAATCCGGAAAATCAACATACAGGAACATCTTACCTAAGTTCCTGTTAT
>SMTZ1_10007858_pt1 | contig 10667 bp, 6 predicted proteins | sample DeeMarSWOR136_30_FD_25667 | JGI IMG/M metagenome (IMG submission 25667) | reverse complement strand
ATGGTCATTGGCTTTATAGCCCCAGGTGTCATTCATGGTCATGCACGATTCCCAATTCTTACCGGGAATTCCAGTTGCCGGGATATGTTGCTCAGGCGTTTCAAGATCGCCCTCCACCCCACCGCCCAATCGGTTATTGTATATCAGATTTGGATGCTGCTGCAATATGGGCATAAACTTGGCAGCTCTTTCAGGAGTCATCCCTTCGGGCGTATCGAACCATAGAATTTTTATTTTACCGTAATTCTCCAGAATTTCATGGACCTGCGGCAACGCAATTTGATCGAGATACTGGTCCATATCCCCGTCCTGGGCTTTATCCCAGTGACCGCCGATGGCTGTTCCACCAGGTGCATGCCAGTCCTGCGCCTGGGAGTAGTACAAACCCAAAGCTATCCCGTATTTTTTACAGGCAGCGGCTATTTCAGCGATCACATCGCGCTTAAAAGGTGTGGCATCGACAATATTATAAGGGCTCACCTTACTGTGGAACATTGCAAATCCATCATGGTGCTTTGAGGTGATTACGATGTATTTCATACCGGCTTCTTTAGCCAGTCTGACCCATTCGTCGGCATTAAAATCAACAGGATTGAACCGAGCGGCATATTTTTCGTATTCATCAACCGGAATTTTTGCATTGTTCATAATCCATTCGCCAATCCCGGGAATTTCTTCTCCATTATATACCCCGGCAGGCACCGAATAAATCCCCCAGTGAATAAACATCCCAAAACGGGCGTTTCGCCACCATTCCATCTTATCTTGTGTTTTTTGCGAACACCCTACGATTTGAAGCAGTAGTGCAATGGTAATACATAAGAATGATAGTTTTTTCAACATTTCTTCTCTCCGTCATAAAATAAATTTTACTCTTATAATTACCGAGCATTTGGAATCGGTACCTCTGCGGGCAAAGAATCCGCCGGTTTCCCAAAGATGGTGAACTCGATAATTCCCAGTGGCGTGGTCCGGGGCCAGTTCGTCATAGTCAGTCGAACAAAGCGGCATTTCACCGGGGGTATTTCCTCAAAAATTGTATTTCGCGAGATCGTGTTCTTTGTCTGGTCAAGAGCTGAAACATACGTCTTTTCATCCATAGATACATCAATCCTGTATTGATATACCTCGGGCGAAGGCGGTGTTGTTGCTGACCGCTTGCCAAAACCTCTTCTCCCTCCGTTAAACATTAGACGAACACCATCAATGGTGAACAATTGCACCACGTCAAAGCGTGTTGCTGGGGAAAGCTCGATTGTTAAAGTAGGTAGGCTATCGGTTGGAGCGGGTTCCCACCAGGTGCCGCTGGAATTATCCACTGCATAGGCTGCATCTCGCCCCGGTTGCTGGGAGGAGAATTTTGAAAGCGCGTTCATCGCATTAACCTTGTTGATGGTCACCGGGATCGAACCGCTATTCCCTTTTGTGGGATCGCTGACTGCATTGGGAGCCCATTGCGGTGTATCGGTGACTTTTACCGACATGTTACTGTCTTTATCGAAAATGATGCGATCCATTCCGATGCGCCGCCCGCCGGGCGGATTCGAGAGAACGATCGTATAAAACTGCCAGAGATTCCCGTCGGGTCCTTCAACGATACAGCCATGGGCGGGACCGGTCACAATACCATCAGTCCTTCGGAGTAATGGATTATTGGGAGCATAAGTGAAGGGCCCCATAGGTGATTTCGAAGTATAGTACCCCTCGGCATAAGTCTTCCACTGTGTCCCGGAAGCTGAGTATTGCAGGTAGTATATGCCATTGTATTTTTCTAGCCCGGGCCCTTCGATCCACGCGACATCCTTATACTCGTTCATCTCACCATAGCGTTCCCAGACATGGTCACTGTTAAATCCAAAGAGATGTTTGACAGGACCTGCGAATCGCGTAAGATCATTGGGATCAAGCGGTACGACATAGATGCCACTAACACCGCGCCCCGGGTAATAGAGATATGGCTTATTGTCATCATCGATGTAAATGTCCATATCGAAAGGGCCGTTCCATCCACCGGCAACATCGGGTGTATTCTTCCATTCTCCCAGGCTTGTATAAGGTCCCAGAGGATTGTCAGCTTTGAAAAGAGGGCCGTCATTACCGCACATATAAAAGCTTCCATTGTATTTAACGACATGCGGTGCGATTGGGACATTCTCTACACGCTGGTAAGACCAGTTGAGCATATCATCCGAGATCCATGCGCCACCGCCCGTGCAGTACATGTAGTATCTGCCTTGCTCCCGGATGACCGTTACATCGCCGGATGCATTACCACCCGCCGCGGTGATCATGGGCAGAGGATTACAGTAACGTGCTGTTTTACCAATCTCCGGATCTGCTGCGAGAATAGTCGATGCAGTCAGATTAGCTAAAATGAGCAAAGCAGACAGCAACAATCGATGCATGATATCTCCTTTTTTAATCATATTTATTTAAAAAGTTTTTGTGCAATGATTGACAGGAATAGCCTACAATTCATCCAGGTGTGTCCTCCATCCGAGATGAATGTTTCATGTTTGATTTGTTTTTCATCCAGGACTTCCAGGTATTCTGATATCACCGAGTATAAACCATCGTCTTTGCCCACACCAATCCAGAACAATTTGCTTCTTTATGAATATACTAAATCGACTCAATGAGGAGTGTACAAATGATCCTACAAATATCCATTACTTGTATATTATCAATTATTTTTTATTTGAGGCACTTTAAATGGTTCAAGTTGACCTTTAAATTTGATAATCAGTTCTTTCAGAGCTGTAAGGTTCTCTTCACCTTCTCTCAACCTCTCAACTTCCCATGTTGGGGGTATTCTCATCGCGGTAATCTCTCCCGCTTCCAGCAGGTGGGCAGCAGTTTCAGCAATATCCAATCCATCTTTCCAGGAAGCTTCAGAATTCTGTAACCATTGATCACTTTGTTCGATCACCTTGGTGATCCAGCCTTCCTGATCCGGAACCGCCGGGAGAATATCTGCGGAACGTTTACGGAAAAATCCCATGATGGCCGCAGCGATTGAAGGATCACGAACACTCCCATCTTCATAAAATACACCATGTACAGTGCCCCATCCTTTACAGACAATCATTAGTTCCCAGATGTACCACCCTACTTTAGCATTCATATGTTCCTGCAGGGTGATATCATACGGATTGGCACGCGCTATACAACCTATTTCTCCATTAATTAATGGCTTGTTAACTTTGGCTGCAAATTCCTTCGCCCTTTGGATGTTATTCCTGATCTGTTCGCGGGTCTGCATGTAATCATGAAACTGGAGGACATCGACATAATCCGCCAATTCAATCATGCCATCGACAAAAGCCATCCCGATTGTGACAGGTGTATTCGGATCGAGCTCATGGAAAGTATTTGCCAGGAATTTACTCGTTTCAAATTTCTGTAAAACACGTTCTTTGGGAGTTGGGGGCCAATCTGGTTCATTCATCACATCCCATATGGCAAGTCCCGGTTCATCGGATATTTCATCGATTAGAAGTTGAGCCCATTCTCTTGCTAGAGGATATTGTGTTGTATCTCTCAGCCATGGTCCATATCCCGCAACGGGCATCACGCCTATGCTCCTTTTGTGACATGCTCGTACGAAATGTTTTAATTTAGCAGGAAAATCAGCATTATCCTCATTATAAGCAGTATATGGGATAAAAACCCTCACCTGATTAAGATTGAGACTTTTTGCCAGATCAAGATCAAATTCAATGGTAGTAGAATCATAATGTACCCAGCAATCAATGTGATGCCGTGGAGTGGTTACATTAGCCTGGGTATAATTGAAACCTCTGATTAGGGAAGGATTTTTGGGACCAGTAAAATCAAATTTTGAGCTCTTATGACTCGAGTCGGCGAAACCTGCCTGCAACAGGATAAAGAAACATAAACTACTAAGGATGGGCTTTTTCATAATTCGTGTAATCTCTTATTTGATTGTATAGACAACAAATATAGCAAATTTGCACCCCAATTGTTCACATATTTTGCGCTTCAAATTTTACAAGTTTCATTGGGAATACATTGAATTTATTTAAAAAGTTTTTGAGCAAAATCGTGAAGAGATTTTATCAATACAAAAAGCAATCTGTTTTGTTTATCCATTGGTTCAATCCTGAAACAGAAGTGGTGCAAACTCGCGCAGGCTACGCCGCCAACTCTGCCACTCATGAGCCGTTAGCGGAGAGACATAGAAATGAGTATTGATGCCAGCCTCTTTTAGCGCATCGGTGTTTGCCTTGGGATCACCGCCAAAGCCCCCACGGCCGCCGCTGCGGTTTTCTAGTTCACGGCTGCCGTAGCTAACGAACACGAGTTTGACTTTTTCTATGAAACCGGACGCATTGTTGACGTCATCCATACTAATGCTACCACCGCTAAAGATACCGATATAAGCAAACTTATCGAGATTAGCCAGTGTGACCGTTTTGGTTACCATCCCACCCATCGACAGACCCGCCATTGCACGGTTATTGCCGTCACTTAAAGTCCTGAAATTACTATCAATAAAAGGAATCAAATCATTGATCATAACCTCCTTGTATGTATCAAATGTGAATCTGAAGCGGGGACGCTGACCTGGGGCAGGACGAGCCGGCGGTCTCAGCTGCATGGGAGCTTCACCTGGTTTCAAAGCAGTACTGGTTTCCATAACAACTATAAATGGTTTGACTTTCCCTTCGGCGATCAGGTTGTCAAGTATTACATTGGTTCGACCCATTTCAATCCATACTCGTTCATCCTCGCCCCCACCGTGCTGAAGATAAAGCACCGGGTAACGTGTTGAATTGTCGCTATCATATCCCGGAGGAGTGTAAACAAAGATATGACGCCAGGAATTGGTCGTCTTAGAAAAGTAATTCTCAATAAGCACGTTGCCATGCGGCACATCTTTTAACTCATAGAAACTGCCATTTGGATCAGGAATTTCAAATCCATTGCACATATGGCCATATCCGATAAATGCATTGGTAGCTGGATCCAGCACGATAGTGCTATCAATAATCATCCAGTAATTGTGATAACCTGCATCCTGCGGTTCACTAGTGTAAGTCCATATACCGTCATCACCTTTAACCATATCAAACGGAACGTTGGCGATAGAAACCTGTACTTTCTGTGCATTGGGAGCGTCAAAGCGAAAGGTAACCCGCGAATCAGCTTCAATACGAGGATACTTAGCTCCATAGAGATTGTATGGTGAAGGATGTGCTGTGTCAGCGGCACTAAAGTTGATTAAAGTCTGACCCGTTTGGGCTAAACAGATTTTACTGACAAAGATTGTTGTCAGTAAAATAAATAAGAATCTTTTTTTCATTTCAAATCCTCCCGAAAAATTTTATCAATGTAGTATAACTCTTATATTTTTCACTTCATACTTGCTCTTTATCTGCTGCTTCCATTGTTACTAATTCTAATGATACCTCAATTCTTTCGGATATTTTTTTAGAGAAAATTAGATATTCAATTGCTATTATCTACTTTTCTCTGACTTAAAAATCCGGCCAGAAGTTATTTCTTCAACTCAATTGTAACAACAGACTTTGCGGGCAAATCAATTTTCAGAATATTGTTCTTTACACTGAATGAAGAAAATTTTTGAATATTAACCTTTTCGGATTGTCCAAAATCATTATAATCATTTTCTTTGGGGGCGGTAATTATTTCGCCACTGGATTTAGATAATTTATCCGAACCTCTTAAATCAATCTCAACACTTCTATTGTTGTGCAAATCAATATTACAAAGCGATACGTGAATTACTCCATCAGTATCTTTCGATGCAGATGCGCTTATACTCGGCAATGTCATACCATCATATGAATAATCTTCACAAGTTAATTTGATTGGTAAAAGCGTTGCATCATGATGTACTTTATACATTTTGAAGACATAGAAGGTTGGCGTTTTTACAATCTGGTCATCTTTTGTTAGAATCATAGCCTGCAGAACATTTACAAATTGGGCAATGTTAGCCATTTTAACCCGGATCGCATGGTTGTTAAAAATATTTAGGTAAAGAGCAGCTGTTACAGCATCGCGCACAGTATTTTGCTGATATAAAAAGCCCGGATTCGTTCCCGGTTCAACGGTGAACCAATTGCCCCATTCATCAGCTATTAAACCAATCCTATTTTGAGGGTCATATTCATCCATTAAGGCTATATGTCTTTCAAGACGTTCTTCCATTACCAAAGTATTCTTCATTGTGTAGAACCAGTCGTTTTCATTGAATTGCGTTGCAAATGATTTGTCATTCCAACCATGACAAAAGGTATAGTAGTGAAATGAATACCCTTGAATTAAATTCCGGAATTTTTGCGTTTTCTTTAAAACTGTTTCCGTCCAATCAAAATCCGGATCAGTTCCGCCACTGGCTACGCGATACGGATGACCTGCACGCATATAAGTGGAAAATCTTTTATACAAGTCGGCATAATAATCCGGGATCATATTTCCACCGCATCCCCAACTTTCGTTGCCAACGGCCCAATATTTCACATTCCATGGTTTTTCTCTTCCGTTTTTCTTTCGTAATTCCGTCATCGGGCTTTTTGCATCGGAATTAACATACTCAACCCATTCCGCTGCTTCCTGAACGGTACCGCTGCCTACATTCACGCAAATGTATGGTTCTGCCCCAATCAGTTCACAGAAATCCAAAAACTCATGAGTACCAAAACTATTATCCTCGGTCACGCCTCCCCAATGAGTATTAACTATTGAAGGCCGCTGATCCTGTGGACCTATGCCATCTTTCCAGTGATAAGTATCTGCAAAACATCCCCCTGGCCAACGCACAACACTGGGAGCAATTTCTTTAAGAGCAGCAACAACATCATTCCTGATACCGCGTGTATTCGGAATATCAGAATCTTCTCCGACATAAATTCCCCCGTAAATACAATGCCCTAAATGTTCGGCAAAATGACCATAAATAAATTTACTAATTGTTTCCTTACCAAAATCAACATTAACAATAATCCGGTTCAATTTTTCTTCTTGGTCGTCGGCAGCATTCAATAAAATTGTATTAAATACAAATAAAACCAATATCAGATATTTAAAGAAATTCATTTCCTTCTCCTGTTGTATAAATAAATTTAACTGACTTTATGTAAAGGATTAACCATATTATTCTAATCCTATTACTACTTTTTTCCCTTCATAAGTCACAATTTTATCATACTTTTCAACGATATCAATTCCAATGCCGTTATTTGTTGAAACCTTCACTATATTGAATTTGCGCTCATTGAGCATGCCCGGGAAAGATCCTTTTCGATCACTGATAGCCAATTCTTTTTTCACATCATACCATGTAAAAGTTATAGTTGAATAATTTCCTTTTTCATAATTATAATTGTCGAATTCATCTTCGTATAAAACATATTTGCCGTCAGCGCCGGGATAAATTCGTATTTCTATATCATCCCATTTTTTTTCTGTGGCGTATTGTACTTTTGGACCAATAGGAAGTATGGAACCTGCTTTTACATACAATGGAATAATGTCAATCGGGGTTTCTTTATTAAGAGTTCGCCCACCGGTAAATTTTTCACCGGTCCAGAAATCATACCAGTCAATACCTTTGGGCAGATAAACTTCTTCATTTTTTATTTTGCTGAAATCTTCAACACTGGTAGTATCATTACCCTGAACACTGATTTTTGAATACATCGGCTTGGTTACCGGACAAACCAGCAAAGACTTGCCGAACATATACTGATCGTTGATATCCAGTGCCTGTTTATCCTTTGCAAAATCCATCACCAATGCGCGCATCATAGTAGACTGATTAGCAGTAACGTCCCACGAGGTAGAATAAATATAAGGTAACAAATTGTAGCGCATATTTATATATTTTTCAATGGCATGGTAAATCTTATCACCTTTTTTACAGAATTGATAAATTTCACGAGGGGCATCGGTTCCGTGAGAACGCATCATCGGGCAGAATGCACCGAACTGGATCCAACGTGCATATAGTTCACGGTAATCTGCATCTTCGAGTTTTTTCTTAAAATTCCAAAGAAAGAATCCGCCTATATCGCTATTCCAGTAGGGAATGCCGCAGAGCGAAAAGTTTAATCCTGCCGAAATCTGATTTCTGAGTGCATCCCATGAAGCCACCACATCACCCGACCATGTGTTGGTGCCATAACGTTGTTGTCCGGCAAATGCCGAGCGGGTAAGGATAAACACCCGTTTGTCGGAAGTAACGGAACGTTGGTGTTGGTATACTCCGCCCACTGTCATTAAAGGAAAAGCATTTCGTACTTTTCGGAATGAACCAAGATATGTTTTATCGTCGAAATCGGAAGGCTTGAATTGCATGTGGTCAGGTTCCGACGAATCTATCCACCAGCCATCCATCCCAAGTGAGAAGATGCCTTTGTTCAGATACTTCCAGTATATGTCACGAGCCTCAGGATTGTAAGGATCATAAACCCTTACACCTGAAGGATAATCGAGATTCGGCGGCCATTTTTCGGAACCGGATTCCGGCCATGTTATAAAATCCATAAGCGCGCCAATTTTATCAAATTCTTTATATTGTTTCGTCTGGGGACCAAATGAATTCCAGATTGAGATAATCATATGCGCATTCAGGTTGTGCACGTCGTCAACCATCTTTTCCGGATTGTAAAATTCGGGGTTTAGGAATTCCATTGCATTCCACAGGTAATTGTTGCCCCAGTACTGCCAGTCCTGAATAATGCCGTCTAATGGAACTCCCAGTTCGCGGTACTTTTTAACTACCTCCACCAACTCATCCTGACTTTTATAACGCTCTTTGCTTTGCCAGTAACCATAAGTCCACAACGGGAACATCGGCACCTGGCCTGTGAGGTCGCGCATACAGGCAATCACGCCGTCGGCATTGCCGCCGAACATAAAATAATAATCTACACAAGCTCCCACATTTGATTTAAAGGACGTGATTTCCGAATTATCTTCAAAAACTGTCGGTGAATAATTGTCCCAAAACAACCCGTAACCTTTTACCGACACGAAAAAAGGAATATAATCATCCGTATTTCCCTGTATCATATTCAGTTTAAGGTTACGCTGCACCATTTTCCCCTGCTGCTGCTGGCCTAAACCATATATTGTCTCATCTTTATCCAAAACAAACGATTCACTGACACTGTAAGTTTTTACACCGGCATCATTGAAATCAGTAAACGCAACACCATCTTCTTTTTCGCTTAGCAACAGTTCACCTGCTGGAGTTGAAAAAGAGATTTTACCATTTTTTAGATTCAGGTTCACTTGAACATTTTTACTTTTCAGGGAAAGTTCATCACCTACCTGATTTATATTAATATCGGTTTTTTGTGGTGTCTCAATTACCGAAAGGCTTTTCTTATCATAGGTTTTACCTTCAGGTGATTTCAGTACTCTGACTGTTGCCGGATTATAGAACTGAATTTCCACGTCGATGGATTTAATTGTTGACTTTATTCCCAAATCGGTTTTCTTATACGATTGAGCATTGGCAGTAAAAAGCAAGGCGCATATAAGTGATGCTATGGTTAAAAATGTTTTATTCATATCTTCAATCCTATTAAATTAGTTTAATCTGACATCTGAAAAATCTCTCTTGAACTCATAGTTTAGCAAGTTTGATCTTTCATAATGTATTTCCCGGAAAGCTGATTAAGCAGTGAATACCACTGATGCAATTTGTCGCTTTAAGGAACTATTTTTGTATTTACATCAATTTAACTGAATTATATTTTCAATTCTGTACTTTAGTTATTGACCTTTCTTCATATATCCGGCTTCCCGGTAATACTTTTCAGCGCCAGGATGCAATGGTACACCAAAATTCTGCCAGACAGTTTTCGGATCGTATGTATATACCCTGATAAACCACTTTAGCGATCCGTGATTTTCATCGATGGCTTTGGCCAGGTCATAAGCTGCCTGCTCAGGGGTATCATCACGAGCAAATATTGATTCTCCTGATCTGCCCAAAGTTTTTATCCGGCGGTTAACACCTCTGAGCAGATTATTTTGAACCTCAACAAATTCAGCGTCCACATTTTGCTGAGCAATGAGTGTCGGTAAATCCGCAGGTAATTCTAAAAAATAAAGATCAAATTTCTGACTTAAGGTTGTCCAAGTTGTTAAAATAATTATTTCGCCCATGCATCTCCCTCAGGTGTTCGCCGTTTGGATCACTATATTTAGCAAAATTCGTCCAGTAAGTTGCCATAGCTTCCGAAATGTCCAAGTCCGTCTTCAGTTCCCTCTGGTGAGTTGCTGAAACAGGACTGGATCATATTCTTCCAGACCGGTGATGCTGTAAAGGTGGTTGGCTGAAACCCACGGCAGCCAGAAGCGGTGTCCCCCGACGCCGCGACCAAATCTGCCTGGTCCCATACGCCAGTGTTCCTGCTGCCAGCCGATGCCTTTCATACCGTAAAGACGCCCGGGAAGCGCGATCATGGATTTGGTGGCATGCAGCAGAAGCCGCGCGACATCCAGGTAATGCTGATCTTTCGAATAATTGTATAGCTTCGCATAAGAGGACACCGACCAATCAAGATACTCATCCACACCACCTGCACCGCGGGCTGTTATTCCCTGCAGTCCGATTGTCGGCACACCTTTCTTCCAGTGGAGTTGTGTATCATTCGCATCGAGCG
>SMTZ1_10007856_pt1 | contig 10667 bp, 8 predicted proteins | sample DeeMarSWOR136_30_FD_25667 | JGI IMG/M metagenome (IMG submission 25667) | reverse complement strand
CCCGTAAGCATTCCGGGAGGGATTGGTGTACAGGTCGATGTTATAGGTGCAGTGATACGTGCTGGTGCTCATCCCCTCCCAAATGGCCGTGTCGGAGCCCATCACCAGATAGACCTCGCCTGCCGTAAAGCCCGCCTTGGGTATGAAAAGCATCAAGCAAACGGCGAGCAAAGCTGCTCGTGTTTCCTCCTTAAAATTCATCTAGCTCTTCTCCTCGCTGTGAAAAGTCGTTCCCATCTTTATTGTATCAAATTACGGAGGTTATGTCAAGAAGTTTGCGTCTGCTGCTTCTGGCTCCACAAAAAAACCTGGGGTTTGCCACCCAGGACCATCGGTTATTCACCTTCTTTCATTCAGAAAAAGGATTCTTCCATCATTCGAAAATCTATGGTTTCTCCTCTCCGAACAAATCACCGGTGAACAGGCTGTCCTCATCCTCTACCCGAATGGGAAGCTCCCCGAGCTCGGGGTATTCTTCCACCAGTCCCCTCCAGAAGACCTTGTCGATGGGCAAATCCAGCTTGTACCTGAGCATGACGGCGTTGGCCACGGCCTTAGCCCGGTAATGGTTGTTCATATAAACATAAACCGTCTTGGTCAGCTCTTTAACCTGATTCAAGCCGCCCACTAAGGGATTCAGCTCGTCAGAGGAATATAGGTAGTTATACTTCTCTGCGGCGGTTTTGTGCCGGAACCATTTCTCGATATTCCGTCCGTGCATGCGCAAGTAGAAGATGGGGCCGATGGGCTTGAAGGACTGATGGATGGAAAAGCGAAACTTAGGCTCATCGATGTACACCAGGCTGGCTTTATATCTTTTCAGAACCTCCTCAGTGGCCCTTAGGTTGTCGCTCCAACCCCTATGGCGCAGCTCCACCGCCATGGGAAACTCCTGGAAGGCGTTTAATGTTCTGTCCAGGTGATCTAAATTCTTCTCTTCAAAATAAAAGCGAGGGGGAAATTGCACCAGCAGACACCCGAGCTTCTTGGCCTTGACAAGGGGCTCCAGTCCCTTTTTGAACAGATCCACGTCGGCCTCTGTGACGCGTGAATCCCGTCCTGTGGTCTGGGCGAACATCTCCGGGTGGGTGAATTTCTGCCAGAGTTTGATGGTAAAATCGAAGTTGGCCGGCGTCTTCATGGCCCAGTTATGCACCACGTTTGGAACTGGGGGACGATAGAAGGTCGAGTTTACCTCCACGGTATTAAACCGATCTGAATAGTAGCTCAGCTCATCCACTTTGCCGGGAGGATAAAAGACGCCATTCCAGCTGCCCTCGCCATAGGTGCGGTACGACCAGCCAGAAGTGCCAATGCGCAAACTCTCATTCATCTTTCACCCCTGTCACGAAGGCACATTTATGATAGCACAAATGCGAAAAATTGTCAACAATTAAATAGCTATTATAATAGTGACAGCTCAAATCGATGCGGTCCGGTAGAAAATGAAGACGGCAGCGGTGAGAATGCATGGGGACATTTCATCTGGGCTTCTCTTTAAATTTTTGGTAAATCCCCATCAAAAGTGCACTAATTTGGCTCTTTGATAACCGGTTGTTGGAGATATTTTCGCAATATTGGAATCAGGTTTTCATTGCGATGATTGAATCGCCACTCGGTCTCTTTCAGAGAGAGATGGAAATACTGTTTGGGAACGCCTCTGTAATGATAGAGCCAGTGTTTGGCATAGGACCAGAAGCCTTCGATACTGTTGATGTGATCTCTACCTTTGGGGCGCCCCTTGTCTTTACTAATGACCACGTGATTGCCTCGGATATCCAGAAAAGTATAGGCGTGCCAGTCGTCGGTGTAATACAGGCTGCCCGGCTTGGTGTAGGTGGTCATGAGAGGACCTATTTGCTGGATGCCCCGGTTGCTGATGGGGAAGGTTAACACCTTGCCATTGCGTTGATAAATGCCAAAGACGATATGTTTGCCAGAGGCTGCCCAACCACGTTTGCCAGGTCGATAACCACCAAACATGGTCTCGTCCATCTCAATCTCACCGGAGAGCTCTGAGAGCTGCTGGATCTGTTGATCGTAGACAGCCTCTCTTAGGATCCGAAACCAACGCTCGATCGTCTTCTGATTGAGTGGAACCTGAAAACGAAGCCGATAGGCTGGGACCCCCAGGCAAAAATACTCCACCAGCCGGCCCTTCCAGTATGGAGCGATGCGGGTCGATTGCCACAGACTCCTGGTCCGTTTTCTGGTTAATCCGCATCGTTGACAGCGCCATTGACCGGTGGAAAGCTGCCAGAATTCATGATGATCGCAGCGAGGACATTTTTTCATGGCTGAAAGATAACGCTCTCTCAGCGAGTTATCAAGATATTTAGTGCAACTTTAATGGGGTTTTACCTTTCGTTTTAATAGAAAGTTATTTTAGATGGACTCGCATACTCCCCTTGTTCGGATTTTGAGTGCTCGCGGTTATTAAACTCGACCCTTCCAGACCGCAATTTCACATCAGCCTTAACTGTTTTCTCTTTTTTCCTCTATTCACCGTTGCTAAGACTTTTATCCATCTCTCCCACCCCATTGGACGGTTCAGACTTGTTCTCCGCGCCGTCCGCGGATTTCACCGTGTAAAAGTAGTTGGTCACCGCGTCTCCAACAAGCCCCACATCTGTATAGTCAGTATTTACTGTGCCGGCTAAAGAATCCCCTGGTGAACCCGGATCTGTGCTGCGGTAGACTACATAACGGAGCACCCCTTCCCCATCGTAAGGCTGGGACCAGGAGAGATAAAGATCGTCCCCCGATTTGTATGAGGCCAGATCATCGATAGCTTCCGGCGGTGAAAGATCGGCGCCCAGCTGGGCTACCCGGAGATCGTCCAGGTAGTATGTTCCGTTAGGATTACCCTCGGTGCTATTATAGGTCATCTGGAAGCTGTCCACCCGCATCTCCCCTTCCAGGATTCCATTGCCGATCCAGCTGCCCACAGGATCGGAGCCTAAATCCCACTTGACCAGCCGCCAGCCCTTCCAATCCACGGTCAGCCACTGGCTCACCTCGTGGTAGCTAGCGCCGGTGGCTGGCAGGTTGTCGTCCACGCAGAAGCGGAACTTGTTGCCCAATCCGTCTCCGTACAGGTAGACCTCCAGCGTATAGCTGGTGTCGAAGTGCAGCGGGTCGGATGGAAAGTACTCCCGGATCAACCAACTGCCGGCCCCTGTGTTCCACAGGTAATCCAGCTCTCCCGAGGCGGCGCTGCCGGTTACGGGATTGGTTACCGAAAGTTCCGTGGAAAAAGAGGTGCTCTCCGGCACAGTGCCGGTGGTGCTGCCGCTGCCCTCCGGGTCCCACCATGGTGGAACGCCGTCATCGAAATTATCGATGATTGTTAGAGAGTAAGCCCGATCCCGAGTGGAAAAAGACCACTGATAGTCCGACTCCAGATTGTTCAGGAAGGGATCTTGTATCCCAGTGGTCACGGTGGCCGTATAGGTCTCGGATGGATCCAGGTAACCGGTGACGTAGATCAAGGCAAAGCCGTGATTGTCCAGCTCCACATACTCCACGGTGCGGGATACGCTGGTCATATCGCTCTTGCGAAGAGTGATGTTGGAGGTATTCACCGTGCCGGGATTCAGGAACTCGTCGAACTCGACCACCACGATCACGTCCGTCTCAACACTTTCTTCATAGGCGACGGGTTCAGTGGACACCACTTGCGGCGGCACGGTGTCGGAGCGAGACGTCTTGAAATCGAATGTATAGGCATCTCCCCCAACGCCATTCCCGTCCCCATCCAGGGGATGACCGTAAGTATCTGTGGCCGTGGCCCCGATGGTCACCTGGTAAACCGTAGAGTGCTGCATGTACGAGTCGGGATCAAAGGTCATCTGCTGACCATGTGGATCCCATCTGAAAACTCCCGTCGTTGCGGGAAGGATGCTGAAAGCATTCTCAGTGCTGCTCTGGTTCATCCGTCGGCTGAAACCCACTACGATATCCTCATACACGAAAATACCGGTATCCCCAGAATCCGGCATAGTGGCCACCACTGTGGGAGGTGTCTGGTTGATGAGCTGGAAGTCTAGACGCTGGAAACTGTTGGCAGATACCATCACACTATTTGTATCAGCAGAGTAGTTGGCTTTCTCCACCGTTATCGTGTATATGTCGGGAGTCAGGTCATCGAATATGTACAAGCCGTTGGCGGAATCGTCGGTGACATAGATCAGGCTATCGGGCCATAGAGTGCAGGTGACCCCGTTGATAGGCTCCCCCGTCTCATCATCGGAGACGATCCCGGAGAGATTTCCGGTGGTCAGGGGATCGGCATCGAAGTAATCCAGAAAGGAGGTGAACAGAGCTCGGGCCTCCATCTTCAGGTACTCGTCGTTACGCAGCCGGTTCTTCTCCGGTATGAAGTCGAAGAAGGAAGCCTCGGTGAGCTCTCCTGGCATTATAAGGTCGTTCAAAACACCCAAATTAAATCCCAGAAAGCTCAAGTCCCCCTCCACCCGATAGTGCGTGGTGCGCATGGCGTGCCAGAGATCATCGGCCATGATGTTGCTCATGGTCACCGCCTCGGGCCATTCTGGTGTGCCACCGGGAAGCTCCTCGTAGAGGACCAGTGTGTAGTTGGTGACGCCCTGAAAAGCGTTGTGGTGGATGGAGTTGAACCAGTCCACGTTGTTGGAGTTGGCGATCTGCTCCCGCTCGCTGAGGGTGGGATTGTCGATGTTGTTGTAGCGTGTCAGGATGACAGTATCCGCGTTGGCCGACTCCAGGTAGTCCTTGAGGAAAAAGGCCACCTGTAGGTTGATGACGCACTCGAAGGGTTTCTCGTATGGATAGTTGCCGTGGCCCGGATCCAAACAGAACTTCAAGCCGCTCAGGTCTGCTGACCAGACAGGAGAAGCCAGGATAAATCCGCACAGAGCCATGACAACGATCATATGCTTCAATGGGATCATGGGAATCTCCTTATGGACGATATACCAAGCAATCTGAATAAATCCTTATCTACTTTATTATTCTACCATACTGCGGACAAGATGTCAAGGGGTTTTGTGGCTTTTTCCATAGCCGACGCCTTTCCTGACAGCGGAAAAAAAGCCCAGAGCGAAATCTCCGGGCGAATTTGCTTGCTTCACTTGATCAAGAGGATATAAATCCCCAGCTTCGTTTCACCTCAGCAAAACCATCTTCCTGGTCTCTCTATATCCCGTCGCTTTGAGGCTGTAGAAATAGACGCCGCTTGCTACGCTCCTACCTAGGCTATCTCGTCCATCCCAAGTCACCCGGTAGCAGCCAGCGTTCCGATAGCCATGCATCAGCTCTCGAAGCAGCTGTCCGCTTACGTTGTAGATGCACAAGCTGACCAGCCCAGTTTGGGGGATTTCAAAACGAATGGTTGTTTTTTCGTTAAAGGGATTGGGGGAGTTCTGGTATAGACGATGGCGGGCAGGACGAACTGCATATTCCCCGGTCCTCTCCACCGATGTGAGAGTATCGTAGAAATTCTGCACCCAAGCGTCAGCGGAACGAAGAGATGCAACGGCGTCCAGGTGATCGGCTCCCTGGGCGATGATTTTCGCCCCCACCACAACCTGAGTATCTCCCGGCGCAAAGGTGAAGGGTCCGGAGGACATCAAAAACCACCGATCGCCGGTCCAGTCGTCCAGATCCCCGGTGCCCGTCACCGGATCGCCCGCACAGGGAAACTTGGTTTCCTCGCCCAGATGGTTGAAATACGGCACCCCATGATCGCCATAACCCCTCATGGCCAGGTGGGCCTCCAAGGCGGTCTCTGGATGGTCGTAGTATTCGTGGATGATAAAGTGAACAAAGGCCGTCATGGGCAGGTGATTGCCACTCCCCAGGGGCTCTTCCGGGCCTTGGAGGAAGTCAAAGCCGAGAGCTGGTGGCGTTGCGCCGTAAACACTATCGTATGGGTCAGCGTTATAACAGTATCCTATGTTCAGCGTGGTATCGCATCCGATATGGTCATCGGTTGCATCGCCCAAGTCTGGGTCGTCCCACAAGCCCACAAAACAGGAATCGAACTGCTGAGTACCACGGTTGATGATCTCCCATTTGATGAACATGGTGTTGCCCAGGGGCTCATCGTGATCGAACCCGAAAACGATATAGCGAATTTCCACGTCCATTGGTGGCGAGCTAAATACCCAATGATGGGCACTGTCGCCATCGTTGGACACCCAGAAGAGGGTTTGGTCACCCAGAATCAGAGGTTGGCCGTTCTCGCTGGGAGCGCCCTGATCAATGGGCCAGGTATCCCAGTCGCCGGTGCCATCGCTGTTGATCTTATAGATTCGGTAGGCCTCATCTTCGGGATCTCCTCCCCAGAGACCGGGCACCAGATCGCTGCAGTACTCGCTGCAGGCCGTGTGGATCAAGCTGTCATCATGACCGATGCCTGCCAGCCAGAGGCCCGAGTTGTATTCGATGGTTTTGCCGGTGCCCTTGGGCCACTGCATTCCGGCGGAGCCGGTGACTCTATGGTCGACGATCACACCGTCGTTGGTCATGATGCAGTCGATGGCGTTGCCGTCGAAGTGCTCGTGGTTGATGACGGTGGGCTTGGAAATGGGACCTTTTCCTGTCGTCGATTTAGCGTCTGGAGCCTTCCGGGACACTCCAAACAGTTGAAAAGCAAGCATAAGCGCTAATGATGAGCACATCGTATAGATGGCGCTTTTGCGACGCATAATGCTCACTTCCTCTCAGTAAAAGAATAGTCCAACGGTACTAGTAAATGCCATATGTTTCTGATCCTACTCAAGAATGCCCAATTCTCTTTCAAGCTCACTATAGCTTCTTTTTCTTACCAGCAATTCTTCCACTTTTAAACAATCTATGAATTTCAATCTATCACGAACCTCGTGAAAGGAACCATCTAACAAATGGCGAGCTGTATTTAATTGCTTCTGTGGAGATACAAAGAACACATGGCTATTCCAAAGATCATATGCATGTTTCAACTTCGTCAGCGCCTGATAGAGATTGCCGCTCATTTGAATTTCGTAAACATAAGTAGGCACTGATTTCTCAACGCGTCTCCACACGACGTCCAGCCTACCAAAGTCAAATGGATACTCTGATTCTGCAATAAAGCTCTGAAGTCTTCCGATTTCCACGAGAGCTTCTTGAACAGTATTATGATTAGGCAAAACCTCCTCTGGTTTTTCGTCTGGCGGGCTATACTCTTCTGCTGATTCTCTCGTCATGGAGGGCTTAGAGGGCGGGATTGCAGCCACAAGATTACTGATAGTGGAGATCAATTGTTCTGCTCGCTCTAGATCTAGCAACTGGAATCCTGCTCTTACAAATAAATCCTTGGTATCTAGTCTTCTCGCTTTCCATTTATCAGGTGGCAAACAGTAATCCACATCAAATTCGAATCTCAGGGGCCAGATTATCCGGTTTTCTTTTATCTCCTGGGGCCAAAGCGGCTGATTTTGCCTGAATTTGGTGCGCACTCTACCATATCCAATTATCCCACTTACTGGATTGGTTGCATAAAAAAGGAGCACGTCGTTTTCCTGTAAGCCTTCCCATAAGCGCTGTTGAGACACCTTCAGACCCCAGATGTTTCCATGTTCAAAAGCAGTCACCCAATTCTGAGGATTTCCAACCACTAACCAACAATGAGCCATTTTCTCCTCCGAATATCAGTCCTTACGAACCATCTCGATACACTCCTCTGGACACACTTCCGGGCACAACGCACACCCATAACACTCTTCCCGGTTGACGACCAAGTCATCCCGCTCCATCTTCCGGGCACCAAAATAACACGCCTCCACGCACGTTCCGCAGTTGCAACACTCTTCTGTTTGAGTCTTTTCAATCAGATTACCCTTGTCGCAGACCTCATCTGGGTCCAGAAAGTACCCACAACAGTCGTCACAACAAAAGCATATGCCGTCTATGCGGGTCTTGGTCTCCTCATCCCAAAAGGGTCTGGTCACCAGGTGCTTTTCCTCGGCCTCCTGGAAGATCTCCTCCATTTCGGAACGACTCGCCTCTTTCATTCCCGTCCCGCTGGGCTCCAGGTCATCGCGGAACATCAAGCAAAGATCCGTGCGCGAGCGCTGGCATTGGACGTCTCGACCCTCTCGGCAACCGCAATTGGAGACCCAGAATCGCCCGAATTTGTTGACAAGATTGCGGGCTTGATCTCGGGTACACACAAAATGGAAGGCCGCCTCTGTGTTGTTCATCGCTTCTTCTTTATGAATAACTATTTATCTTCCCACCTAACCCGATCCAGCCGATCTAGCTTGATGGCATCCCTGATGGACGAGATCACGAAGATGATGACGAAAAGGACCCCAAGGGCAAGCCCTGCCAAGTCCAGGGCGGTGATGGGAGCGCCTCGAAAAGAAACCACACGGGGATTCCAGAAGATCAAAACGATGTTGATGGCAAATATGAACATCCTCACCTCGGTGGGGCCGAGCCGGCCGTAAGATATTCTGAAAATCCCGCTGGTGTATGCCATGATGTGCACATATATGTTCAACAGGAAGTAGCCGATAACCAGGAACAAGGCGACTCTCATATCCATCAAGGGCGATGCTCCCATGCCCAGACAAATTATCAAGATGGCCCAGGCATCGCTGATGTGGTCCACAAAGTAGCCGTATTTTTCTCGTTCCCTGTGACGGACTCTGGCCAAGGTGCCATCCAGACTGTCGCCGTACCAGTGCACCACCAGTCCGAAATTCGACAGCCACAGCCACCAGGTAGAGAATCTGGTCAGGACATATCCGACACCGATCACAAAGGCCGCGATGATTCCCAGAAACGTGAGATGGTCAGAGGTAATCCAACCGGGTAATGCCTCAGCCATTTTGGGCAAGTTGCGCTTTTCCCATGGACCGGTGAGGGTATCGATGACCCGCTTGGCCTTCTTGTCATCATCCATGAATACCTCCTATCTATGCTTGGCCATCGATGGGGGCCTTGTGGCGGAAAATTAGAAACTCGTTGGCCAAAAACTTCAAAATAGGTCCCGCCAGCATTCCGATGATGTTGGCCACCAGGTAGTACACGCCGAAATACTTCGTCAGGACATAGAGCACCGTCAGATTCACCACAAAATCTATCGACGCAGTGACCAGATTGTATTTCACAAGTCGTAAACAATAATCCCTGACCGTATGAGGAACCCTCTCACGCCAGGTGAGGAAATAATGCCATGTGAAATTGTGGATGATGGCCAGCTCGATGGCGCATGCCCCTGCAATCATCAGGGGCACGTCCAGGAGACCCTTAAGTACCCAGAGAGTGCCCATATTAACCAGGGTTCCGATCCAGGCTACAAATTGAAATTTTATGATCCGCCGAAAATTCATGGGAGGAACTCTTCGAAGAGATCTATCTGTGGTCGCCAGTTGTCTTCTATTCGAACACCCTCCAATTTACCCTTTGTTCTTATAAATATCAAGAGTTTTCTCAAATGCCCCCCTTGTCGAGCCAGGGGGAAAGCTATGAGCCCAAAACTGAGGCAGTTTTTGCAACCGCTATCCTGGCCGATGAAAACAGCCCTCCTGAAAGGTTCAGAAGGGCTGTTTGCGTTTTCTATCCTTTATCATCATCTTTTGCGTTTCTTACGCCTCTTTAGCTTCTGCTCAACCTTAGCGATTCGTTTCTTCACCCCAATCACGCTATCGGGATTCAGGGAGATGGAGTCGATGCCTTGCTCAACGAGAAAGGCAGCGAAATCGGGATAATCGCTGGGCGCCTGACCACATATGCCGACCTTCGTCTTCGCTTTATGCGCCTCCTTGAGCACACTTCTGATCAATCTCTTGACCGTCTCGTTTCTCTCGTCGAACAGGTCGGCCAGCTGTGAAGAATCCCGATCCACACCCAAGGCAAGCTGGGTAAGGTCGTTGCTGCCGATGGAGAAGCCGTCGAAGCGCTTGGCAAACTGATCCGCCTGGACCACATTTGATGGGATCTCGCACATCACATAGACCTCAAGCCCATTTTTGCCGCGCTTTAGCCCGTTTTTGGCCAGAACGGCCAGCACCCGATCTGCCTCCTTCACAGTTCTGCAGAAGGGAATCATGATGAGAACGTTGGTCAGACCGATCTGCTCACGAACGCGCCGGATGGCACGGCACTCCAGCTCAAAGCCCTCCCTATAGCCCTCGCTGTAATACCGGGAGGCACCCCGCCAGCCGAGCATGGGATTTGACTCCTCTGGCTCGAATTGCTTTCCGCCGATGAGGTTGGCGTACTCGTTGGTTTTGAAATCGCTCATTCTCACGATGACCGGGTGGGGGTATTGCGAGACGGCGATCTTGGCGATGCCCCGGGCCAGATGATCCACAAAATATTCCGTCTTGTCCTTGTATTGCCAGGTCATCTCCTGGATTTGCTTGCGGGTGTCCCTGTCCTTCAGCTCATTGAAGTGAATCAGGGCCATGGGATGGATCTTGATGATGTTGTTGATGATGAATTCCATCCTGGCCAGGCCCACACCCTCGGTGGGAAGCCGCCACCAACTCATGGCCGCCGAGGGGCTGGCGATGTTCAGCATGACCTGTGTCTTGGTCTTGGGGACATCGAGGCTGACCTGCGTTTCCTGGAATGCCAGGATGCCATCATAGACATACCCCTGATCACCCTCGGCGCAGGAAAGGGTGATTTCCTGACCGTCCTTCAGGACTTTG
>SMTZ1_10012038_pt1 | contig 10668 bp, 8 predicted proteins | sample DeeMarSWOR136_30_FD_25667 | JGI IMG/M metagenome (IMG submission 25667) | reverse complement strand
TGACCAAGACTGGAAAAAATTCTCAATATCTTTTTTGTGATATCTCCCGCAGTTTGATATTCGAATTCGTAATCCAACCAGCTTGCCAGCTGAGAAACTATCTCCCAATCGGCCTTTGAGTCATCCAGAGGCTTGGAAGCCCTTTTAATTCTCTGAATTCTTCTTTCAGCACTGGTAAAGGTTCCGTCCTTTTCAGCAAAAGAAACTCCAGATAAAACCACGTTAGCCAGTTTAGCAGTCTCGGTGAGAAAGATGTCTTGCACCACCAGAAAATCGAGTTTTCTCAAAGTCGATTCCACATAATCTCTATCAGGGAAAAATCTAACCGGATCAGATCCCATTATATACGCAGCTTTAATCTTACCCGTATTTATTGCATCCAGCATTTGAACAAAATTCAAACCTTTATTCTCCCTGACCTCTGAAAATCCCGGCAGTCTATCTGGTAAAACTCCCATATCCAATGCTCCCTGAGAGTTACTGTTCTCCCACAGAAGATTAAATCCAGATCCTTTTTTACCCAGCTTCCCTGTCACAGACAGAAGATTAAAGATCGAATCGATTATATCTTTGTTTTGATGATGCTGAATTGTCTCCCGGCCTGAAAGTATGACCAGAGTATCTGCCTGAGACAGAGTTTTTGCCATTTCCTTTATCTTCTCAGAGGAGATTTCTGTAATCTCACTCACTTTGTCCGGACCGTAATCCTTTATCCACTCTTCGAAATCTTTGATCTGGTGATTAGAAAAATCTTCTTTAGAATAGAGCTTCTCCTCGATCATTGCGTAAAGGATTCCATTGATCAGGGCAACTTCAGTACCGTATTTATAGATCAGTTCCTCTGCAGCTATGTTTTTCAATTTGGTCTTTTTGGGGTTGAGCAATATAAGAGTGGCATTATTTTTTCTCACAGCTTTTCTTATCCTCAAACTCATTATGGGATGCTCAACATTCATATCGCATCCTAAAACCAGTATTACTTCGGCTTTCTCTAAATTTTCAATAGAATTGGTCATACCGTAAAACTCTCTGATATCCCCTGTCGAGGGACCGGGCAATGGATTTTTCACATCCACTCTGTGATCGATATTGTTCGTTCCAATCACTTCTCTAAAAAATTTCTGAAAGATAAAATTATCCTCATTGGTCAGACTTGAAGAACCCAGCCCTGCAAATGAGCCGCTTCCATAATCTTGTCTTATCTTTTTGAATTTTGCGGATATGGTTTCAAATGCTTCCTCCCAGGTTGTCTTTACTAATTCCCCATTTCTCTTCATCAGAGGGTTTTTCAATCTTTGCAGATGATTAACAAATCCGTATCCGAATCTTCCCCTATCGCAGAGAAATCCATCGTCAACCTTATCATTTCTCCTGGAAGTCACCCGATAGATTTTATCATCCTTTTCCCACAGGGTGATGTTGCACCCGTCTCCGCACAGAGGGCAGATCGATTCTTTCCTCTGGGTTAGCCAGACCCGGATCTTATATCTAAACGCCCTTGAGGTCAACGCGCCAACCGGGCAGATCTCGGTAACGTTTCCCGCGTACTGATTGGTGATGGGGATATCCGGCAGAATATTGATCTCCGATTTGGATGCACGGTTGAACTCGCCTAATTGGTATTCCCCTGCAATATCCCTGATGAAACGAATACACCTGGTGCACAAAATACAGCGATTCATATTTCGGATTATCTGGGGACCTATGGTCAGATCATCAAAAAAAGAGCCAGGATCAACTTTGAATCTTCTCTTTTCTTCCGTAAATCTTGTAATATCTGAACCATATTTGAAAACCTGATCCTGAAGCTCACATTCGCCTGCCTTGTCACAGGTGGGGCAGTCTAAGGGATGGTTAATCAAAAGAAATTCCAGCACACCTTTTCTCGCTTTTATGACTCTGGGTGAATTGGTCTTTACCTTCATCCCTTCACATACATAGGTGGCACAGGCAGGCTGGAGTTTGGGCATATCATCCACCTCAACCAGACACAATCTGCAACCGCCGTGCAGATCCAGCTTCTCATGCCAGCAAAAGGTGGGGATGTCAATCCCTGCAGACTTAGCTGTTTCCAGGATGGTTCTACCCGGTTCCGTCTTTACCTCTTTATCATCTATGTTAATAGTGATCATTTTTCAAAAGGACATGATTTATTTTTTATATGCTGGATATATTCATCCCTGAAATTCTGCAGAGTGCTCAGGATGGGAACAATGGCTCCATCTCCTAGTGGACACAGAGTCTTTTCCCTTATATTATCACAGATATCTTCTGAAAGTTCGATATCTTCCTCCTCTCCCTTACCCTGAGTGATTCTTTTCAATATGGCTGAAAGCCAGTAGGTCCCTTCCCGGCAGGGTGTGCATTTACCGCAGGACTCGTGGGCAAAGAAATCCATCATTATTTTGGCAGCTTTGACCATACAGGTGGTTTCATCCATCACAATAACCGCACCTGAGCCCAGCATGGAACCAACATCACAAATAGAGTCGAAATCCATTTTGGCATCTATTTTATCCGGTGTCAGGATGGGCGTGGAAATGCCACCGGGAATAACAGCCTTGAGTTTCCTTCCATTCCTTATGCCCCCAGCGTGTTCGTAGATAATTTCCCTGAGTGGTGTTCCCATGGGTAGCTCGTAGTTTCCCGGTTTTTCAACATGCCCGGATACTGAAAATATCTTTGGACCAGGCGAGGTAGGAGTGCCAATTGACGCAAACCAGTCCGCACCGTTTAATACTATATGAGAAATGTTGGACAGGGTCTCTACATTATTTATGACCGTGGGACATCCGTAAACACCGGCAGTTGTGGGAAAGGGTGGTTTTAAGCGGGTGAAACCTCTGTGCCCTTCCAGGGAGTTCATCAAGGAAGTCTCCTCGCCGCATATATAAGCGCCGCCGCCACGGTATACTATTAAATCAAGATCATATTTTGAGCCTAAAATGCCTTTTCCCAAAAAACCTTTGTCATAAGCTTCTTTGATAGCCTGGTTCAGTCTTTCAGCTCCGAATGCAAACTCACCCCGGATATAGATGAAGGAGAGGTGAGCACCGATGGCATAACTTGCTATGATTATTCCCTCAATTAATTGATGAGGATCATTTTCAATTATTGCTCGATCCTTAAAAGTACCTGGCTCTCCCTCATCAGCGTTGCAGATCAGGTATTTGGGCTTGGCCAGATCTTCAGGAACAAAACCCCATTTAACGCCGGTGGGAAATCCAGCCCCACCCCTGCCTCTTAAACCGGACTTTTTCACCATCTCCACCAGCTCATCCGATTTATATTCTTTTAAAGCTTTGGCTAAGGCTTGATAACCACCATTCTTCAGATAGTTATCAACTTTGTATTGCTCAGGATAATCGATATATTTGAAAAGAATCTTTTCCATATAATTAACTATGGTAGCTCAATTAAGATTTTGTCGATTTTGTCTTGGGTCAGGTTCTCATAATAATCCTGGTTGATCTGCATTACCGGAGCAGTTCCACAGGAACCCAGGCATTCTACAGTGACTAAAGTGAATTTTCCATCAGGTGTTGTCTCACCTACTTTTATTCTAAGCTTTTCCTCCAGGTATTTGACCAGGGATTCCGCACCCAGAAGCGAACAGGACAAATTCGTGCAGACCTGAATCAGATATTTGCCTGTGCCCTGCTTTGGAAAGTAGGTGTAAAACGAAGTCGTCTCGGATACCTCAAGGGGTGAAAGATCTAAAAGCTCGGCTATCTCTTTGAGTATTTCAGGGTTAGTATATCCCAGGTCATTTATTACCTCATGCAAAGCAGGCAAAATCGCAGATTTTCGGTGAGGGAATAAATCTCTAAACCTCTTTATCTTATCTTTTGTCAACTCGGACAACATCTTTTTACTTTCTACTCTTAACTCTTTACTCTAAACTCTCCTATCTATCTATCTCTCCCAGAACGATATCGATACTTCCGATCACCGCCACCACATCAGCTATCATTCTCCCTTTGATCAGTCTGTTAAGGGAGCTTAGATTCACAAAACAGGGCGGCCTGACTTTAACCCGGTAGGGCTTTGGGCTGCCGTCTGAGACAATGTAAAAACCGATCTCTCCTTTGGGAGACTCAATAGACTGGTAGACCTCTCCTTTAGGCGGGCAAAATCCCTCCACAACGGTTTTGAAATGAAAGATCAAAGCCTCCATAGAGGTCAAGACCTCTTCTTTTTGGGGTAAGGTTACACCAGGAACCCTGGCCATAAAATCCCCTTCAGGCATTCCGTCCAGAGCCTGCTCTGTTATCCTTAAGCTCTGCCTCATCTCCTCAACCCTTACCAGGAACCGATCATAGATATCTCCATTCTTGCCTGTGGGGATATCAAAATCGAATTTGTCGTAGCTGGAATAAGGATTAGATTTCCGCAAATCCCATTTCACACCCGAGCCTCGGATCATCGGGCCTGAAAGCCCACAGTTTATGGCGTCCTCACCCGATATGGTAGCAACACCCACGGTTCTCTGGATCCAGAGGCGATTATTGGTCATGATCTGTTCGTATTCGTCGATTTTACGAGGCAGGACCTTCAGCATCTCTCTGACTACTTTTTCAAAACCATCAAAAACGTCCTTAGCCACACCCCCTATTCTGAAATAAGAGGTCATCATTCTCTGTCCGGAGATCATCTCAAACAGATCCAGAAGCATCTCCCTTTCGCGGAACGCATATATGAACATAGTCATAAGCCCCGTGTCGTGGGCATGTGAACCGATCCAGATTAAGTGACTTGCGATCCGGGTAAGCTCAGTCAAAAGCACGCGCAGATACTGCGCCTTGGGCGGTGCTTCGATATCCAGAAGTTTCTCCACCGCCAAACAGTAACCCAGATTATTTGACAGGTTTGCTACGTAATCCATCCGGTCAGTCAGGGGTATTACCTGGGAATAGGTCTTGTCCTCCATGGTTTTCTCGATACCGGTGTGAAGATACCCGATCACCGGCGTGGCCTTGACTATGGTTTCGCCATCTAACTCCAGCTTTATTCTCAGCACACCATGGGTAGCGGGATGGTGAGGACCCATGTTGAGCATCATGGTCTTGTCTGTGATTTTCTTCTTTTCTTCTAAGATTTCTTTCTCCATAACTCTTAAGGAAATTGTTTATTCCGTACGCTTGGGTCGCCTATTCTTATTATGGCTGAAGGTGACCTCTTCTGCGGTTAAAGGAAAATCCTTTCTCAATGGATGTCCCACCCAGTCATCGGGCATGAGAATCCTTGACAAATCAGGGTGGTTATCAAACTTGATTCCGAACATGTCAAAAACCTCTCTTTCGGGCCAGTTAGCACCTTCCCAAATGGAGGTAATTGAGGGAACCGGCTCATCCTCTGCCACACTTATCTTCAATATTACTCTCCACCTATTAGGAATTGAGTATAGATTATAGACTACCTCAAATCTGTTTTTTCTATTCGGGTAATCCACAGCGCAGACGTCAGATAAGAAATTATACTCCAACTCAGGATCGTTTTTCAGGAATTGAGAGATATCAAGCAAGGCTTCTTTCTTAATAATGGCAGTGAATTCTCCTCGAAATTCAATCACATCCAGAATCGAATCAGAGAATCTCTCTTTAAGTTTTTTTAAGGTTAAATTTTCCACAGGATCACTTTTTTGAAACCAGAGATTCTTTCATTACCTTCTCATGCAACTTCATAATACCTTCGATAAGCTGTTCCGGACGTGGCGGACACCCAGGAATATAGATATCAACCGGAACGATCTTATCCACACCCTGAATCACAGCATAATTGTTGAAAACGCCGCCACAGGAGGCGCAGGCACCCATGGCAATTACCCATTTGGGTTCCGGCATCTGTTCGTACAGTCTTCTCAGAACCGGAGCCATCTTGTTGCTTACCCTTCCTGAAACTATCATCAGATCCGCCTGACGCGGGGATGCTCGGTAGACCTCCATCCCAAACCTTGCCAGATCGAATCTGGAAGCAAAGGTGGCCATCATCTCGAATGCACAGCAGGCCAGCCCAAAGAGCAAAGGCCACATAGAGGATTTTCGGGACCAGTTAGCTACCTTGTCAAGAGTCGTCAGAAATATGCCCTGCGGCACCCTTTCCTCTATTCCCATCTCAGTGCTCCTTTTCTTATTATGTAGTAATAGCCAATCAAGAGGATAAAAATGAAGATGCCCATCTCAATCAAGCCGAAAAGCTTGAGTTTTTTGAAGACAACTGCCCAGGGATATAAAAAGACCACCTCGATATCGAAGACGATGAAAAGCAAGGCGATCAAATAGAATTTTACCGGAAAGCGCTCTCGTGCATCACCTTCTGGTTCTACGCCACACTCATAGGGTGATACCTTTTCTTTGGTGGTCACTCTTCTCCCCACCAACAGGGACAAGAGCAAAATAACCAATGCCAGAATGGTCACAAAAAAGATCAGAAGGGCTATGGGAAAAAAGGTTTCAAACATCGTCCACCCAATTTTAAAGTTCCTCCCCTTTTAAATTGTGAAAAATATAACAATCTCAAAAGAGATGTCAATATTAATTTATCCTAAAAAATCACTCTTATGTCTGATTTCAGGATCTAAAGAACCCGGACAATAGAAATAAAAAACGGCAAAATGACCGGTAGACCCATCTTGCTATCAAGATGGATTGTGGGCAAATATTTTTTTACACTTTTACAGCTTTGTTTTAAACACGGGGCGGGAATTCAACTTAAATACCCAAGATCTGGCAAAATCCAGTCGATCAATTTCAGGGCATTTTCCTTTCCCTTCTCCCCTACCTCAAGCTTTGGCCCAACACAGGAGGGGCAACCGTCAATGCATTCGCAATTATTTATCAAATCCCTGGATGCTTTCCACAGGTCTTGGGATATGGTGAAGATCTTTTTGGAGAATCCCACGCCCCCTGGATAATGATCATAGATATATATGGTAGGACAATCAGTGAACGGAGACTTAACCTGGGAAAAAGACCTGATGTCCCTGGGATCGCACATTACCCAGACAGGAACTATGTTTCTCAAAACAGTAGCCAGTGCCCTTAAACTGCCGGCTAAATCCTCTGAGGTCATGTTTAGATTGAGTCTTATCTCCTCAGGGAATTCAAACCAGAAGGAGGTGGTATGCATCTCCTGCTGGGGAAGGTTTATCTTACCCCATCCCACATTCTCGTGAGTATGGAGTTTGATCTTTTTGAATAAAGTGGCTAAGGTTGTTACCGAAACCTCACCGTGAGCTATACTCCATTTCGGACCTTCCTCTTTCTCAGCCACTTTCAGAACCTTTATGTCCGTTTTAGTATGAGCATCAGTAAAGTAGTCAACGTCTACCTCTTTGGCATAAGCTTTTTTACCGTCCCAGTCAAGCTCTTTAATCTGGTATTGATCCGCACCATGCATATAAATCGCATCCTTGTATATCAAATAAGGGGCGCTGAAATAATCCACCTCCCCTATCACTCTGTTTTTATGGCTGGAATCCAAAATGACAAAATTCTGAGGTGAGGCCGACCTTAAGCTGATCTCCTCGGCCGGATAAGCTTCGCTCATCCAGTGCCATTTATTTTCCACGTGATGCAGAACCTTATTCTTCTCCAGATAATTCAGGATTTGCGCGGTGGCGTCCGTGCCGAAATTCTCACCGTCCTCAAAGGGGAGCTCAAAGGCGGCACATTTGAGATGGTTTATCAAGATTATCAGATTATTCGGATCCACTATTCCTGATTCAGGAGGCTGGGAAAAGAAATAATCCGGGTGATTGATTATGAACTGATCCAGAGGGGAGCTATTGGCAACAAGAATTGCCAAAGAGACGTCTGTTCTTCTTCCTGCTCTTCCGGCCTGCTGCCAGGTGGAAGCGATATTACCCGGGTATCCGGCCATAACCGATACGTCTAATTGTCCTATGTCGATGCCTAACTCCAGCGCATTGGTCGAGACCACACCCCTGATCTTACCCTCTCTTAATCCTCTCTCAATCTCTCTTCTCTCCAGAGGCAGATAACCACCTCGATAACCTCTGACCAGCTTTGGAGATAGATCTACTTTTTTCAAAGCCTCTATCATATAGTTCAAAAGGACTTCTACTCTGATCCTGGAGCGGGCAAAGACAATGGTCTGGACGTTGTTCTCCAGAAACCTGGATGCTAATCTCTGGGTTTCTTTAATATATGATCTCCTAATCCCCAATTGTTTGTTTATCACTGGCGGATTATAAAGGACAAAATGTTTCTCGCCTGAAGGCGCTCCGTTATTATCCACCAGTTCCACATCCTCCTCAACGATCTTTTTGGCCAGCTCCTCGGGATTGGCAATAGTGGCCGAGCAACAGATGAATCGTGGGGAGGTTCCGTAGAATTTGCATATTCTCTTTAATCTTCTCATCAGATTACCCAGGTGGCTTCCGAAGACTCCCCGGTAGTTGTGAATCTCATCGATAATCACATATTTAAGATTCTCAAAAAGCCTGAGCCAGCGGGTGTGATGGGGCAGAATCCCCTGGTGCAGCATGTCCGGATTAGTCACCAGCCACCCTTGCGGCCTTGGGGGTATCGCCGTCAAAGGTATAGGTCTTTATATCCACATCCATTTCCGAGATCAGCTCGTAGAGCTCTGCTACCTGATCCTGTGAAAGCGCCTTAGTGGGGAAAAGATAGATTGCCCTACTTTCAGGGTTTTTTAGAATCTGGTTTAAGACCGGGAGATTATAGCACAGAGTTTTGCCTGATGCAGTAGGTGTGACCACGACTATATTTTTGTCATTGAATATATCCTCTATAGCTTTTGCCTGGTGAGAGTAAAGCTTTTCAATTCCCTTCTTCTTTAGAACAGAGATCAACTTGGGTTCTATACCAGAAGGAAAATCAGCATAGACTGGATCGCGCGGAGGGATAACTTCCCAATGGGAGATACAATCTTTGAGATATTCATCTTTTTTTAGATAATCTAAAAGCTGGGGCAGGTTCACATTTAACCTCTTTTTTCGTCTGAGATAAGTTATTACTTTTATGAGCTAAGTCAAGTTCAAAAACAAAAAGCCATTTCCTGGTAATGATTTTCGCGTAGGGGCGGAGCTCTGTCTCCGCCCTATATTCCTGATTTTTTGCAATTCTGATTGCACAGAAAACAAAAATATCGTATTTTAATGTCGATAATTGTATTAAGAACTAAGGAATCTAAATAAGGAGAAATTATGTTTCGACATAAAAAGTTGATTTTGCACGCAGGATTAGCTTGGTTGTTTTTCTTATTTGTCTTCACTGGTTGTTCAAAAAAAAGCACCGCTCCCACTGAGACAGACCAAGATGCTATTCTCTCTTTGATAGAATCATACCCAAGAATTTTCACCAGCTGTGTTATTGATACCATTCCAGATTCTTCAGGTCTGGGCAAAATAGCCCCGGTGAACGAGGACACTGTTATATTCTGGTGGAGATGGATTCATTGGGGACAAACCGTAAGGTCAATTGATGTAGATTTTTATCCTTCGGGCGGGGATCATTCCTATCCTTATGCTAATGTCAGCGTAATTGATACCCTCACAGGTTATCTTCATCTGATTCGAAAGGATACTTCAGGCATATGGACGTCTAAACCTATAACAGATGTAGCTAAACGATCTGCCTATTTCGAGAGGAGGCGTCCGGTTGATTCTCCTTATCGGGGCTGGGATTTAGTCAAGGTATCGGGTCTTCTGGTCCGATCTGTCCCCACAATCCGGGCCATAGGCTCAGTTCAGATAGCAAGTTCCAAAAGCGGGTATGATACCACTATCACTGAGAGTTACATAACCAATTGCAGTTTAATTGGAAATATGTTCAACTTTGGCGAAGAGGATTCCATAACTCTGACCGTTTACACTGGCGACCCAACCGATTCAGTTTATCTTCACGCTTACTCCCATCTGTTTCCCTTACTCACTCACATTCGCAGGGGTTTTGTCAACAACGGAGATGGAAGCTTTTCCGGAACCTTGGTTACTGCACAGCTGCCATTAGGTGCTTCTCCCTACAGGCATGCTGCAATCGACGTAATCAAGCACAGCACCTTAGACGGTGAAGATGCATACGATTCCAGAATTTGGGGATTAATCTATCAGCTAATGAGTGTTACGACTCCGTAATCGTTTTTTGTTCTGTCAGGTTTTTCCAGTTAGGTGTGACCTGACAGCTTAGCTATGGACGATGTAGTTTCCCCTCTCCCCTCCTTCTATGGAGATCTGAAGATCTTTGCTACATTTTGTGTTTCTCTTTCCCACATCACAGGTTGAGACGACCTGTGATACCCTGTCTAAAAGGAGTGCAAAAACTTGTTTTTGCAAGCAAACGCAACAACAAATTGTTGCACTCCAAAATCTCGTGCTTAACCAGAGGTCGGCCCCTGCGCGATCAGGTCAACAGATTGGATCCGGGCCATCTTTGAACAGATAGTTAATTAGATAGACTACATCTGAAATGGTCGTTTCATTATCTCCGTTGGCATCCGCGCAGGGAATGTAGGGAAAAGGTGGACATTCCGGAGGATCACCGTCCTTGAACAGGTAATTGACCAGATAGACCACGTCGCTGACATTTGCCTCTGCATCACCGTTGACATCACCGCAGATTTCGGGCTGCTCACCAGAGCCCATTCTCAAAAGGTAATAGTCCAAGTTCCCGGCGCTTTCTGATT
>SMTZ1_10007854_pt1 | contig 10668 bp, 7 predicted proteins | sample DeeMarSWOR136_30_FD_25667 | JGI IMG/M metagenome (IMG submission 25667) | reverse complement strand
ATGGCATCCTGTCACTTTGATCTTGACCTTGCCTTCTAAATTTTGCTCTTTGATGGCTTTTTCTAAAGATTTAATCACCTTCAACGAACCGCGTGCTTGACCACAAGTTCCGGCAGATACAGTAAGAATAGATCTTTTTTCAGATTTTCTTGCTTGAATTTGGCTACGAATTGATTGTTCTAAATCCTTAGTTGTTTTTATTTTCTTGATCTTTCTCATTTTCTTAATCTTTTTTTATATGCTTCTTTAGAATAGAACCAACTTTTCGGATGGTGGTCTGAGCATGATAGTTACCATCAACAACAACCACAGGTCCGATGGCACAACAGCCTAAGCAGGCAACCGTTTCCAAGCTAAATTGACCATCTTTTGAAGTCTCGCCAGCTTCTATATTTAATTTTCTTTCGAATTCTTCCAGAATTTTAGGTCCTCCCCTTACATGGCAGGCAGTTCCCAAACAGACTGTAATGAGATGTTTTCCCCTCGGTTCGAGGCTGAAAGCACGGTAAAAGGTAGCTACTCCAAGAATATCGATAAGGGGAACGGCCAGAGTTTTTGAAACAATTTTTAAAGCTTCTTGAGGGAGATAATTGTATTCTTCCTGTATGTCCTGAAGGATCGATATGAGGGCTTTTTTTTCGTTACTATATTTTTTTATGTATTTTTTTACTTTTAATTCTTCAGCTTCCACTCATGTCCCTCCAAATTTTTGTTTATTTTTGTGTTATTTTAAAAAAAATTAGACTAACAACGACTTAGGATGAATTTGAAGAAAGTCTTTGCCAGGATTCATGCTCAGCTTGAGTTTCTTGTGATGATTCTGGCTTGAGATAGGGCGCTTTTGACAAAGCAGGGGAGAAAGGTCCTGATGAAGTATGATATTTATGATTCCTCCTCTGAACCGTAAAGTATATATAATTTATAAAGTATGTATAGAATATTGACGGATTATTATAACAAATATATTTTATTATTGTCCAGAAATTTTCTAAATATTATGCAAAACTCTACAGTTCCGTTTTTTCTTTACTATCTGATTACGCTGGCATATCCCGATTATAAAAGTTTGAAAGGTCTGACCCCACTAAAGTTTTCTTGACAGCGAGAAGGAATATGCCATAATTAGATTCAACGTTTTAAAGGAGAAGGAAAATGCCCAAAAAGATACACAGATCCATAGGCCATCATTATATCGTTGAAGCATCCGGCTGTGATCCGAAGATTATTAAAAGTGTGGATAAAGTGCAGCAGATTTTAGTCAAGGCTGCAGAGATTGCCGAGGCTAAGGTTTGGTCTATCTCTGTCAACCGGTTCCCGCCTCAAGGAGTCAGCGGAGTTATCGTGATCTCTGAGTCTCATATATCCACGCATACGTGGCCAGAATATGGGTATGTTGCCTTAGACTTCTACACTTGCGGCAACTCTGGAGATCCGGAGAAAGCAGTTTTTTATGCTGTTGAGGCTTTTGGGGCATCCACTTCTCATATTACAGAAATCACTCGAGGAATCGAGGAGGGAGACAAAATTTTCTACCATAGCTTTATAACCTGGGAAGAAGACTTCGTAAATGACAAGCAAAAAAAATAAAAAGCAAGTGTTAAATTTTTTTACAGTTTTCTGCTGATTTTTAGCAAATCTCGCCTAAAATTATCCTAGTCCTGCCAGAGAAATAGTATTTTTCTTGGATTTATTTGGCACAAAAATTGCTATTTTCTAGAATGAAGGCACGAAAATACGGAATGAGGCAATATTACAATATAAACATATTCCTATAGATATTATATTATTTCTTTTTTTGCTATAATAGATAAATGAAAAACAGATACATTCTTGGGCTCCTTCTCCTATTCTTTCTTTCTTTTTCTTTAATTCCCCAGGTTGCTGCCGAAGAAAAAAGTGTTAATGAATTTATTTCTCAAATTCAAGAGTCCTTAGATCAGAAAGATATCCCTGCTTACCTGAAGTTTTTTTCGACTGAAATAAGGGAAAAAGAGGAGTCGCTTGTAAAAGATAAATTTAATGTCCTCCACATGGATAGTGTGACTTTATTCAAGCCCAGTAAATTGAGCCAAACAGAGGGTGAATCCACAATATATCTTCAGGCTCTTTTTCAAAACTATTATTCTGCTGCAATAGAAACCTGGTATTTATCGCTTATCAAGGTTAATGATCAATGGCTTATAGGGCAGAAAAACGTGTTGGGAAAAGTCGGTCTCATGTATAAAATTAAGATCCCATCTGAAAGAGCCGAAAGAGTTAAATCTATCGAAATCGAACATGCGGATATTAAACTTTCATTTAAAAATGCGATAGTTTTTTATGATAATATCCCAGGTCTTGAAACTGGCCTTCTTATCTTGGGGAAGGGTCACTTGCACTTTTCTCCCTCTGACTCAGGAGAAAAGCACCAGCTTGATTTAATCTATAAAAAAAGCTTTCTTGAAGATGAACTTACGTATGCCTACGTCAGGTTTTCCAACTACTTTTTCCAGAAGAACATCAGGATAGTAAGGGATCCAGATGAAGAAGGCTTCCAGGCTTCTATCCTAGAAAAAAACAAAGCTTATTCCCTGTTTTCAAAATATTATTCCCGGTCGTTCACGATTGAAAATTCCCTTAATAAAGAGTTGCTTACTACCTTACCTCAAGGGGACGAGGTGGTTTTCAATTTTGAAGGAAAAAAGTTGGGGGATCTTACTTATATCTATTCTTCTTTCACTCCGGAAGAAATCAATCTTTATCGATGGAAAGATGATAAAATCATCAACCTTTATTCGCCCCACAGGGGAGGGAAAGAAAAGAGAATTTTTATATCTTTCGTTGAGATGTTTGAAGTTAAAAGCTACAAAATTGAAATCGACTTTAAACCTCAACAATTTTATATCTCCGGGATAGCTAAAGTTGAAGTGGAGTCGAGAGTTGGTTCTCTCGAAAGAATAATGCTTAAGCTTAATCCTAAGTTAGATATTCTTCGCATTTATGATGAGGAGAAGCGGGCATTGATTTACAGTCAAGATAAATTGAGGGGATCTCTTTATGTTTATTTTATCCACCCTCCTCCTGAAAATAAGCCCTATTCCATAGAGATATATTACCGCGGAAAGCTTGTTCCTCCAGAGCAGGTAACGGATGTCATCGCCGGGCCTCAGTATGATGAAAACCTGAGCATGATGGCTCCTAAATCCGAGACATATCTTTTCAGTCGAAGCGCCTTCTGGTATCCATCTCCTCCTGGTGATGATTATTTTAAAGCCCGTTTAAGAATAATTGTTCCTCCTGAATATCAGTGTATTTCCAACGGGGAATTGATAGAAAAAAGCAGATTGAACGATGTGGAAAGAGTAGAAGAGATAGAAAAAACAGGAAGCTCCGTTTATATCTTTGAAACAAAATATCCTTTAAAATACCTTTCCTTTCTTGTCGGCAGATTTACTAAGGTAGAAGAGGATTTGGATTCTCTGCCGCTAGAACATTTCTACTCGCCTAGCATCAGATTTCAAAAAAAAGGGCTTCTCGAAGAGGCCAAAAATATTATTCATTTCTATGAAAGCAAGTTTGGTCCCTATCCTTACGAAAAGCTAACCATTGTCCGTAGAATCTGGTCCACGAGTGGAGGTCATAGCCCAGCCTCTTTTATTGTTATTAATGAATTGCCCCGAACTCAGAATGGAGGTTTATACGCAAACACAGGAAGTCCTGTGGATCTTTCTCGCTGGAAAGAATATTTTGTTGCCCATGAAATTGCTCATCAGTGGTGGGGACAAGCTGTAACATGGAAAACCTATCATGATCAGTGGTTGAGCGAAGGACTGGCTCAGTTTTCAGCAACTTTATACTTAATCGAGAGACGGGGTGATGGAGTAATTCCTTCAATTTTGAGGAAGTTCTCTCAATGGACTGGAAAGAAATCGATATGGGGACCGATAACCCTAGGCTCCCGCCTCAACTATCATGATCCTAAAGCTTACCAGACCATAATCTATAACAAAGCTTCTTTGGCCTTGAATATGCTTAAAGACCTCGTGGGCGAAGAAGCATTTTTTAAAGGATTACAGGAATTTTTCAGCAGGCATAAGTACGGCGCGGCAAGTACGAAAGATTTCATCAGAACGATTGAAGAGGTATCAGGAAAAGATCTGGCGGTATTCTTCAAGAATTGGTTCGATTCTTATACTCTTCCTGAGGTCAAAGTTACTCACTCTGTCCTTAAAGGGGAGGGAGGATACAACCTGAAACTAAGAATCACCCAACAGAAAGGTCTATTCGTTTTCCCCTTATGGGTAGAGTGGACTGAGAATGGAAATAGAGTCAAGAAAAGACTAATAATTGATGAGCAAAACGAAGAATTTGACTTTGAATTGAAGTCTAAGCCCAGGAGAATAAAAATAAATCCGAACAAGGCCGTGCCCGGAAGATTTAATTAATTGTAGGGGCTTGATTTATCAAGCCCACTTTTAGAATATATTCAATGACTTATAGATAATACAAGGGTTTGATTCATCAGACCCTACAAGATATAGAAAAGTAGCCTATCCCCGTTTTCCTATTGTAGATTTGAAATATCTATATTTAATCTCTTGATCATCTCGTTCAAAGTGGTGGGCTTAACTCCTAAAAGGCTTGCAGCTTTTTTCTGTACTCCTTTTGCTTGCTTTAAGGCGCTAATGATAGCTTTTTTCTGGAATGTTTGAATATTTTCCTTGAGGTTGAGCTCGTTGTTTATGGAGGTAACTGCTCTGGTCTCTTCTTGAGGAGCGATGAGGAAAGGAGGGAGGCTCTCCCTGGAGATGAGTTTGGATTTAGTCAGAACAACAGCTCTCTCGATAAGGTTTTCCAGTTCTCTTATATTTCCAGGCCAATCGTAATTTATAAGTGTTTCCATAACGTCTTCAGTGACACCAAGAATTTCTTTTTTATTTTCTTTACCATAAGTGTCTAAAAAATGTTTGACCAGAAGTGGAATATCCTCTTTTCTTTCTTTTAGCAGGGGCAGTTCTATTTTGATGACGTTTAAGCGGTAGAAGAGGTCTTCCCGAAACTTCTTTTCACTGATTTGTTCTTCCAGATCTGCGTTAGTAGCGGCAATGACTCTGACATCGACCCTGATTGTCTTTGTCCCCCCTAATCTCATGAATTCTCTATCCTGCATGACTCGTAACAATTTAGATTGGGTGTCCATATTAAGAGAGGATATTTCATCAAAGAATATTGTTCCTTTCTCAGCTGCTTCAAACAGACCTTTTTTGCTGCTCACAGCTCCAGTGAAGGCCCCCTTTACGTGGCCAAAAAGATGGCTTTCCAACAGGTCAGGGGGAAGAGAGCCGCTATTTACGATCACGAAGGGAAAATTTTTGCGGTCGCTGTTTTGGTGAATGGCTCTCGCAACCAGCTCTTTACCTGTCCCGCTTTCACCTTGGAGCAAAATCGTGCTTCGGGTAGGGGCAGAGGCCTTAACTATTTCGAATACATCTTTCATGACTTCGCTTTTTCCGATAATATTTTCAAAACTGAATTTTCTCTGGAGTTCATCTTTTAAACGTATGTTTTCTTCCTGAAGCTTTCTATGCTCTATTGCTCTTTTTACAGTTATAAGCAATTCGTCGTGCTTGAATGGCTTCTGGATATAATCATATGCTCCGATTTTCATGGCAGAGATCGCTGATTCCACTGAGGCGAAGGCTGTTATTATGATAATTACAGCGTTTGGATTGATTTTTTTCAGCTTTTTGAGGACTTCTATTCCGTCCATTCCAGGAAGGAGCAAATCCAACAGGACGAGTTCAAAAGATTGGGAAGAATGTTTATCAAGAGCCTCTTCCCCGCTTGAAGAGTTTTCCACTTCATACCCTTCTGAGGATAAGAGATCACCCAATACATCATGGATGATGGGTTCGTCGTCTATAATATGAATCATTCCTTTTTGGGTTATTTTCTCTTTTTGCGTCATTTTCTTGATTTATGAAACAGTAAATTTATCCAACTTTCTCTTGTCCAAGTCCATAGGAAGATAAATCGTAAAAGTAGAACCTTTTCCTATCACACTTTCGGCAGCAATATGTCCTGCATGCTCTTGAATAATAGCATAGCTGATGGACAAGCCGAGGCCAGTCCCTTTTCCGCTCCCTTTTGTAGTAAAAAATGGATCAAAGATATGGGGCAAGTGCTGATCTTTAATACCCGTTCCGGTGTCTTTTATTTTTATGATAGCTTCATTATTCATTTTGCTGAGTTCGATTTTCAGCGTTCCCCCTTTGGGCATGGCATCAATGGCATTGAGGATAATGTTGATGAAGACCTGCTGGAGCCTCTCTCCTTCTCCCCACAGAGGTTTCATAGGAGAAAGATTTAACTCTAAGTTTATGCTCATGGTTTTTAGTTTATACTCGATCAGGGATATAATCTCCTCGAGGCTTTCTTTGAGGTTCACTTGATGAAAGGAAGACTCTGAAGGGATTCGGGCAAAGTTGAGCAGGTTTTTGATTATTCTGGCTACCCTTTCAGTTTGGGCTTCAATCTTTCCCAGGATCTGAGAATGGCGAGAATTGGAAAGCTTCTTTTGGAGTATTTGGACATAGCTTGAAATTCCTGTCAGAGGAGTGTTGATTTCATGAGCAACCCCAGCCGAGAGGAGGCCGATCGAGGCCAGCTTTTCTGAAGTGAGAAGCTGCTGCTGAAGCGATATTTTTTCTGTTATATCATCAAAGACAACGATGGTCCCGTAAGGATTCATCTCGTTATCCAAAAGTGGAGTCTTAGCAATATCGAATATTTTTTTCTCTCCGGGGGGGATATCCAGGGTAATCTCGCTCAATAGCCGGAAGTCCTTTTGAGTATCAGAGGGAAACAGGGCTGCGTAGTTCTTAGGTCCTAATACCTTAATTAAGCTTTTATTCAGGACCTCTTCTTTTTTTCTGGAAAGAGTATCTTCGAGTACCCGATTCCATCCTATGATTTTTCCCTTCTGGTCTAACACTGCTACTCCCACGGTTAGACTTTCAATAATGTTTTCGCTGTAGTCTTTAAGCCTTTCCAGTTCTAGAGCCCTTATTCTGACCTGACTGTAAAGATAGGCATTTTCTAAGGCCAAGGCCACTGGGGAAGATATGGTTGTCATAATTTCCCAGTCATCGCTGGTGAGGAAAGTGTTATCTTCTTTTTGCCCCATTCCCAGACAGCCGATAAGCTTATCCTCGACTTTTAAGGGCAAATAATGGAAAAAGCCGGAAGAAGTAAGCTTTTCGAACTTTCTTTGCAGCTCCTCTGTTTCAACAAAGGAATAGAAAGAAAGAAATTCTCTTTCCATTAGGCCCTCGTAAAGTTGGTCATCAAAAGTGATTTTTGTTCCGGAAAAAGGCAATTTGCCCCTGGATTTCAGTATAAAGAAAGAGTTTTTTTGGTTTTCATCAGGAAGTAGAAGAGCAATGCACTTGAGAGAAAGGGCATTAGCAATCAATTCTAGGAGAGATTTGGAGAGTTTTTGAAGATTTCTCTCTCGACTGATTTCTTTACTTATGGAGAGAAGAGTTCTGCGGTATTCATAACTTCTTTTGTAAAAAGCCCTATCCAGGATGGCTTGGAAAAGTTTTTTTAACGGTGGGAAGAGTGTCGCTCCAAGAATTATGGCCAGAATTCCTAAGATTAGGTAATTAAGCCTGTTTTCTACAGAGACTCTCGTTTGGGAACTAACGATAAAATAAACAGTGGCCAGGACAACAGAAGACAGGATCAGGGCGAATGCTTTTTTGAGCAGCAGCTCAAATTCCATAAGTCTCTCTCTGGAGATTGAGTAAGAAAAAGTAAGAGGGATGAGAACCTGGAGAATGACAGTGAGCTCTGCCGCCTTGGAGGGGACCTGGCCAAGCGTGAACGGGATGATGTAGAAAAGGGTGAAGGGAATGATTCCAAGGCCGAGGCCATAGACGATCCACTTTAATTGTTTCTTGAGCAAAAGGTTTGCAGGTTTGAATGTGCTTTGGAGGATAATCAACAAGGTCATGAGCGAAAAGAGGGCAAAATGGAGGAGGTCTAATTTTTCCGATGTCTGGTTCAGTTGGAGGACAAAAACGTCTGTCAAATCTTTAAATAAGGGAACGTGCAAAAGTATTTTTGTTAAAAGGAGAACCGCAGCCGGTATGCACAGAATAGAAATTGAAGATAGCTTATTATTAAAGAATTTTTTTCTTTGAGGGAAAATTAAAAAAAAGTAAAGAAGCAACGGAGGGAAGACCAGAAAAGCTGCCTTGTCAAGCCAGTAAAAGAGACTATCCAAGACATTCAACTCGCCTGTAGGAGAAAAAATATAGAAAGAGCAAAAACACAGACACACGAAATAAAAATAGATATATGGCATGGATAGAGGCTTTTTAGAAGTGAGAAAAATAATCAACCCTATTATCAGAGTGGTTAAGCCAATAAGAGCAAGGAAGAAATAGATGGGATTAACACCCTTTTCGCGCAAATAGAAGGAGGGAAAGATTATCTCGCCTCCTCTTGCGATTTCGTAGGTAACTTTTAGTTCTGAACGTCCCGCTGCCCATAATATCTTTGAGACATCTATCTTGTTTTTTGTCGGGGCGTTATTAATAGAGTAAAGAATATCTCCTTTTTTAATGCCATGCAGGTAGGCAGGGCTGTTGACTTCAACGTTGGCAACGGTTAAACCTTCTGGTCTTTCATCCCAGAAAACTCCGTCAGAAGGCTCTTTCCAGGTAATTTTTTTATAAATATTCAATCCTCCCAGCACAAGGAGAATGAAGACGGGAAGGATTGCAAGATAGATTTTTACTTTCTCGAAATAACTTGCTCTCTGTTTTTCAGAGAATCCAAAAAATTGAATCATTTTGGCAAAAAATATATGGGTACCTCAGTCCAAAATATGTTTTTTTCCAGCTCTGATTGCCCATTTGATACTGGGTTGCTTCAGCAATTTCTCCAATTCTGGATCTTCTTTTAATCCCAAAGGTTTTGTGTTCCTGGAGAGAATTGTACTCATATAATCATACTTGGGCTTTTTAACCGGGATATCCTGCGGATTAGCAGCTGCACTTTTAGCAAGAAATAAACCCTTTGAAGAGAGGTCGCTGGGGGAAGTGAAAGTAAAGGAGATGAGGAGGATAAAAAATACTCCTGGGAAAACCTTCTTTTTCATTGTTTTAAGATAAATCTTTCTTCACCTTTTGTCAACTTTTTCCCAACCATGTTCGGGGTCAGGCCTTATCCAAATAAATGCTCTATGGGCAAAAGGCAGGAAAGGTACATTTCCAGACGACAAGGCCTGACCCTATAGCAAGGCCTGACCCCAGGTATACATTAGATGGTGAGAATAAATCATCTTTTCAGGTGAGAAAAAAAGGAGAAAAGTCATTATCTGATTCATCTTTAAGGGCTATTTACTTATACGGGTATTTTTATTACTTTTAGCTCGATACAGGAGTCTAGCTCTGATGATGCAAATTTCTAATAACGGCTTTAGACATAAATCCCTGGAAAAAGGGGATAAGAAAAGGAGACAGGCTACTTTTTTGGAGCATAGTAAGGAGATTTCCTATCTTGCCTATAAACGGAAAGGAAAGAGCGACAGAACTCTTTTTGAAAAAAGTAGCCTATCCCTTTTTTCCGTTTTTTCCCCTGTTGAACTCCATGCTTACCAGTTGCTAGATTTGACAAAAACCAGAGGATGGCCTAATATTAAAATTAATATTTACTAATATTTAAACAGTAAGAAAAACTTACAAAATTTAAGAAAGATGCCTTATTTTCTTTGTCGATTGGCCACTGAAGAGGGAAACGTAGTTTCTCAGACTTTTCTTGCCTCTTCTTTTGATGAATGCAGAAAGCACTTCGAAGAGGAGGGATTTTGCGTCTTATCTGTCAAGAAAGATTGGAAAAAGATCAAGATTCCTGTTCTCCCTTTTGAGAAGAAGATTAAAGATAGGGATTTCATCATGATTAATCAAGAACTCGTGGCTCTTATAAAGGCAGGTTATCCCATACTCAAGTGTATCCAGATCATAGTAAAGCGAGTTAAGAATATCCATCTTAAAGAATTATTGATGAAAGTCGAGAATGAAATTCGGGGAGGGAAGTCTCTCTCAGAGGCTTTTGCCCCTTATGAGAAGAATTTCTCTCAGGTTTATATTGCTTCTCTTATGGCAGGGGAGCGGAGCGGGAACTTAGCTGGCACGATCAACCGTTACATTGATTATGCAAAAGTAATTTCCCAGACTAAAGCAAAGATGAGGGCTGCTCTAACTTATCCGACTCTTCTGATTCTGTTTGCTTTCATTCTCCTGATGATCCTGATCAATTTTGTCCTGCCTCGTTTTACTATTTTTTATGCTGATTTTGAAACTGAACTCCCAGCAATAACTCTTGGACTCCTATCTTTTTCTCAGTTTTTGAGAGCAAATTTTCCTTTTTTGATTGTTTTTGTAGTTTTGCTGTACATAGTCTATTCCTTATTGAAGAGGAAGGAAAAAACACTTGTTATTCGCGATAGGATCAAGCTTAAAATTCCTTACGGAGGCTCAATCTTGGTAGAGTCGGGAGTCTCACTTTTTTCTCGGACACTGGGTCTTATTCTTGAAGCAGGGATTTCCCTTGTCTCAGCGGTAGGCATCGCCAATCATGCTGTTCCCAATTATTTCATCATCCAGAAAAGCAAGCAAT
>SMTZ1_10012518_pt1 | contig 10669 bp, 8 predicted proteins | sample DeeMarSWOR136_30_FD_25667 | JGI IMG/M metagenome (IMG submission 25667) | reverse complement strand
TGGGGGAAGCATCTTTAAGCAAATAGCCCTGGGCGCCGGACTTGATCGCCGTGAAGACCTTCTCGTCCTCGTCGAAGCTGGTGAGAACCAAAATTCGCGCCTCGGGATCTGCCTGCTTGATATCGCTGATTGCCTGCAAGCCATCCACCCGAGGCATCACCAGATCGAGCAAGATCACATCCGGGTTCAGTGAACGAGCCATCTCTACCACTTCCACACCATCCTGAGCTTCCCCCACCAGCTCCATCCCGGGTTCGGTATCGATTAATGCCTGAAGACCCTCGCGTACGATGGCATGGTCGTCAGCAATGAGAAGGCGAATTACTTCCGTCATTGTGACGCCTCCGTAACCTCTGTGGAACCATCCGGATCACCCACAGGTAATTTTACTTTTATCACTGTCCCCTCCCCTAATGCTGATCGGATCTCAATCCATCCACCCAGTTTCTCGGCCCGTTCACGCATACTGATCAAGCCCAACCCACCCTCGTCCACCAAGGTCTCGGGGTCGAACCCTTTCCCATCGTCAACCACCTCCAGGATCACATTCTGTTCCGGAGGTTCTCCCTGTAGACGAATACGCATCTCCACGATGGTCGGCGTTGCATGTTTAAGGACATTATTCAGGGCTTCCTGCGCGATGTGATACAGGGCTTCCTCTACATTCGCAGGCAGCTCTGGTTCTGTTTCGACAATGAAGCGAGCGTCCACCCCGGCTCGCCTCTCAACCGCGTCCAAACGAGCCTTCAAGGCCTCAACTAATCCAACTTCCCTCAAGGCTAATGGGCGCAGTTCATAGACCAACAAACGCATCTCCTTCAACGCTTGTTGGGTTATGTCACCTAATCGGGAAAGATAGCTTTTTGTGCGCTCAATATCCCCGGATTCAACCACTCGTTGCCCTGCCTCCGCCAGCAGCGTAGAGCTGTAGATCGACTGAGTGACCGAGTCGTGAAGATCGCGTGCCAAACGTCTGCGTTCAGCAACTACAGCCTTTTCCGTTTCACTTTTTCGCAATGCTTCCTCGACTTCCAGTCGCTGCTTAACCTCCTGCTGAAGCTCAGCTGTGCGCTCCTCAACCTGTTTCTCCAATTCCCTGCTGCGGGTTTCAACACTCCGGATCCGCAAACGGTAAGCACCGAAGACAACACCGCTGAGAGCCAGCAGCAGAATCCCTCTGAACCACCACGTCTCCCAGAATGGCGACTTGATGACAATGTTGACGGAAATACCATCCTCGTTCCAGACGCCATCGCTGTTCGAGCCTATAACCCGAAAGATGTAGTTCCCCGGCCTGAGATTCGGGTAATCGGTATGTCGTCGATTACCGACATATACCCAGTCCTCGTCCACTCCCTCCATCTTATAGGCATACTGATTCTGTTCCGGGTTGTTGTAGTCCAGAGTCGCAAAATCAAATGAGAGGAAGTTGTCCTCATGTGTCAGCTCGATTCGTTCGTGGGAGAGCAAGTTAGTGCTCACGACCTCGTTGAAAATGCTCAGGGCAGTGATGACAACTGGTGGAGGATACGGGTTGTCCACGATCTGTTCTGGGAAGAAAGCATTGAAACCATTCACGCCACCGAAGAACAACTCGCCACTGAAACTCTGATGATAGGCACCCCTGCTAAACTGGTTGCTTTGAAGCCCGTCACTGACATCGTAGTTCGTAAAACTCTCAGCGAGCGGGTCAAATTTGGACAGTCCCTGGTTCGTACTAAGCCAAAGATTCCCAGTCTGATCCTCCAAGATTCCCCAAATGGTATCGCTTGGCAATCCATCTTTCATCCTGTAATAGGAAAAGGTCTCTGTCTCCTGGTCGAAACGATTAAGACCACCGTGTGTCCCGATCCAGAGGTTGCCGGATCGGTCTTCCAGGATCGATTCGATATTGCCATCACTTATACTTTCTGGCTCCTCAGGGTTGTGTTGGTAGAGCTGCCATTTATCCATTCTCGGATCATAGCGTCCGAGTCCATCCCCTGAGGTTCCAATCCAGAGCACACCTGTTGGATCTTCCAGAATCCACATGCTCCAAAAAAGACCTTCTCTGAAAGGGGCAGCTGCTATCAGGTTGAATGTGTTCGTATCCCGATCAAATTTATACAGACCATCTACTGCTGTGACCCAAAAGTCCCCCGAACGATCTTGATACATTCCATAGACGCTATCGATACCTACTTGATAATGGATAAACTGTTCGTCCTCCCGATTGAACCTTTCGAGTCCACGTCCGGTGCCAATCCAGAGCAATCCATCCCCGTCCTCGTAGATCGCTCCAATATAGTTCTGAATTAAGCTATTAGGGTCGTTGGGATCATGGCGATAGTGATGCCATTGCCCACTCGATCGATCGAAGCGATCGAGTCCACCACGAGTTCCAATCCAGAACACACCATCGTGATCTTCAAGCATCGCCGTCACAGCGTTATTACCTAGACTATTTAGATCACCAGGGATACTCCGGAAGTGACCCATATTCCTCCCGGTCGCGGAGAGTTTATTGAGCCCGCCTAATTCCGTTCCAATCCAAAGCACCCCAGAACGATCCTGATACACGGACATGACGAGGTCATCGCTCAAGCTGTATCGGTCAGCGAGGTTATTTTGATGGCGTGTAAAATTCTCCAAGTCGCGATCAAATTGATTGAGGCCTCCACGGTATGCCGCGATCCAGAGTATCTCGGAACGATCCTCGTAAATCGCTGGCACAATATCACTGCCCAAGCTTTGAAGATCGTCGGGGTCGTGCCTGTAGTGGGTTGTCTCCTCGCTGTCCCTGTCAAATCTAGCCAGCCCTCCACCAGCCGTTCCAAGCCATAATTCACCAGCCCGATCCTCGTATATGGCCTCTACCCAATCGCCGATCTCGTATTTCACAAATTGATCCAGTTCACGATCATATCGACCAAACCACCCATCCCGATTTCCAGCCCACAACACTCCGTCCCGATCCTCAAAAATGGCTCTAAAGCCTGTCCCTCTCCAGACAGTAGTAAAAACGCCAGTTTCGCGATTAAAGTGCAGAAGTCCCGGATCATCCGTTCCGATCCAAAATACACCGGTCGTGTCCTCATACATTGAACGTGCTGTGGATGGCAGCTCGTAGTGAATAAACTGATCCTTCTCGCGGTCGAAGCGTTCCAACCACCCGTTATCCGTCGTGACCCAGAGTACGGCTGATCGATCTTCGTAGATCGACATAATCCAATTGCTTTTGAGACTGTTAGGATCTTCGGAGTTGTGCTTATATACCTTGAAGCTGTAACCATCAAACTTATTGAGCCCATCACTCGTGGCAAACCACATATAGCCCTGGCTGTCTTGAAGGATGCCACGCACAGTGTTGTTCGACAATCCATCCTCCATGGAAATTCGCTCGAAGCGAATGGGGGGTGGAGGAAAATTATCTTGGGACTTCTGACCGGGAGAAGGTTCGGATTGGGATATCACACTCGGGGTGGAACTTGCTGACCCAGGTTGATCAACTGCTGTCCTCTCAAGACGGCACGCCCCTAGGATGAAAACCGAGAGCAACACGAGGATGAAGAGTCGGAGGAAACGTCGTACACTACGTTCCATTAAAAGCACCTTTGGGGATGCGAGAGGAAGTCGGAGCGCACCATGCAACCTAGTACTATAGATCGAAGCGGATCAAGCGTTAACCATATTGAGGATCAGAGCGGTCAGAATCGCCACTCAACCTACCAAACAGCCAATTCCCCTTGCGCCAGTCGCTGGGTGAAGTTGTGGATGCCGGCGAGCTCGCGGTCGATCACGGCCGCGACGGAGGGCTGGACATCTTCAAGCCCTACGTCCGGTTCGAGGATTAAAGCCGCTACGGCCATCAACGGTCGGTCAATGGGCTTCCCGATCTGGCTGCACAGCCAGACGGTCACTTCTCGAATCCCCGGCACCTCACGATAAACCTTGCCCGCGATCTCGTGGCTGAGCAGGTTGTAGATCTTGCCCACGTGGCTGACGGGGTTCTTGCCGGCTGCGGCCTCCGTCGTCGAGGGACGGTTGAAGGCAATAACTCCGTTGACGCGGTTGCCTCGCCCTACCTGCCCTCCATCGCCTCCCTCAGCCGAGGTGCCGAGCACGGTTAGGTACACGCCTCCCTCACCTCGTTCGGGGTCATCAAGGGTGTTGATGTCCACCGTCACGGCCTCCATCGTCTTCGCCTCTCGAGTGACAAAGATCTGCACTTCATCATGGATCGCAGCTTTGCGATCGAAATACGATTTGAGATCCGGGATGAAGCGATCCACGAAAGCCAAAGCCACGGTCAGCGTGAGATGTCTTCCGAAGCGATAACCCATGACCTTGATGTCCTCACCTGCCTCGGGGAAGGCAGCCTTGAAAGAAGTGGAGTTCAAATAACGTTCCGTGGCCAGCACGACCTCTTCCGTCTCGCTCAGCGGGGCATACCCTACACCGGCCGAGGTGTCGTTCGCGCCAATGACCTCCCGAGCAAAGATATCGGTCAGTTCCGGTGAGCCTGGTTTGATCTCGTTCTGAAAGACGATATGGTTCTCGGCGTCCACGAAACGCAGGTTGCCTCGCAACCATTGACGAGCCGCCGCTTCGGCGATCTCACCAACCGGGATGTCCACGCCCCGATACTCGTAGGTGGCACGATCACCGAAGACCAACTTCATCGGTTCATCAACCGTACCCCCACCGAAGGATGGTGAGGTCTGTCCGGCCACCAAAAGACCTTTGTCGATGTTGTGGTGCATGATGCGACCGAAGTGGTCAAGGTACGCCCTACACAACTCGACGCTGACCGAATCCATGATTGCATCCGTAATGGAATCCGGATGGCCTACACCCTTGCGTTCCACCAACTCGGTGGGTTGCTCCTCCATGGGTAGACCTGGTACTTGCTCGACGAAGATGTTACGTGCTGTTTTCATGCATGTCTCCTGCGTGGGTATTTGAGTTCATTATAAAACAACCGGAATAATAAGCACAAAAATCTATCGCGTTTTTTACACCGCTAGGGTGTGACTTTAACCTGTTGGTCGGGTTCACTCGCCCGACCGGGTCGATCATCTACTCAGCCGGTCGGGCTTGGGAGCCTGACCGGCGGCGCGGAGGCCGCCTCATTATGTCATTGCAAGCCGAAGTCGAAGCGATCTCCCACCTCATGTCATTGTGAGCCCCGCAGGGGCGAAGCAATCTCCCCAATGATAAGTTTGCTTCGTCGCCTAACGGCTCCTCACAATGACAGATTGAGGGAAGCCTCCACCTCTGTTGATCTTCAACCGCTTCGCGAATACAATGATCATGTCCATTTTCAATCAGTCCCCATGGTTCTTTCAGATCGTGTCTGCATTAGCATGATGCACAATCAAAACCCTTACCTCACCCAGGAGGTGTCCATGCATCGAAGTCCCCATTTTAAACAAGAACTAACTATCTACGTTTCGGATGGAGGCGTTCTTCCATGAGTGAACGTGTGGCAATTATCGGCGTGGGATGGGCCGGCTACCGACCTGTCACGCCGGAAGTATCTTACAAAGAACTGACCTACGAGGCGGCGGTCAAAGCGTATGCCGATGCGGGCATCGACCCGAGGCGCGACGTGGACAGCTTCGTCACCGTCGCTGAGGATTTCATCGAAGGAACGAGCATCTTTGACGAATACGTGCCGGATCAGCTTGGTGCGGTCCTGAAGCCCGTTCATACCATCGGGGGCGATGGGCTCCATGGGCTGGCGACGGCCTACATGCTCATCCGGACCGGCCAGGCTCATCTCGTCGTCGTGGAAGGTCACAGCAAAGCTTCCAACGTGCTGACACTCCCCGAAGTGACCGCCTACGCGCAGGACCCGATTCTCAACCGTCCGCTGGGCTTGAACACCGACTTCATCGCCGGGATGGAGATGAACCGCTACCTGTACGAGACAGGAACCACCCCAGAGGAGTGCGCTGCGGTGGTGGTCAAGAACCGACGCAACGCCATGCGCAATCCTTTAGCCCCCTATGGCGCGGATCTGACTGTTGACGAGGTACTTTCCGGACCACCGCTGGCGTGGCCTTTGGGCCGACATGAAACCGCAAAACACGCTGACGGTGCCATCGTTATGGTATTGGCATCGGAGGAGCGCGCGCAAAGTTTGAGCGATCAACCGGTATGGATCTTAGGTGTGGGCTGGTGCAACGGCGCTCCCTCCTTGGAGAGCCGGGAGTGGGGCGATGTGCCCTACATCCGCAAGGCAGCGGAGATGGCTTATCGTCAAGCGGGAATCCGCCAACCGCACCTGGATATCGACATCTTTGAAGTCGATGACACCTATGCCTATAAAGAATTACAGCACCTCGAGGCGATCAATTTCTGTCGTGCGGGTGAGGCCGGCATGCTCACCGAAGAAGGCCTCACAGAATCCGACAGCGAACTGCCGGTGAACGTCTCCGGCGGAAGTCTCGGGATGGGTGACTTGTTGGACGCCAACGGGTTGGCACGTGCCCTCGAGATCGTACTGCAACTACGCGGTGAAGCCGGGCCTCGTCAACTGGAAGAGGCGAACATCGGTCTCGCCCAATCATGGCGCGGCGCCCCCACAACCAGCGGCGCCGTCGCAATCATGGCCAGTTGAGGAGGGTAGATCATGGGAATGAGAAAAGTCGCCGTCGTCGGAGCCGGCATGACCAAATTCATGCGTCGGGCGCAGGAGACAGGCAAGGAGCTTTCCTGGCAAGCCACGCGCATGGCGCTGGAATCATGCGAGATGACCCTCGATGACATTGAGGCCGTCTGCCTTGGCACCGCCCCTGATGCCTTCGACAGCGTCCACTTGAAGGGAGAGTACTTGAGTGATGGGGCAGGCGCATGGGGTAAACCCTTCATGCGCTCCTATGTGGGCGGTGGCACCGGCGTCTTCGCTCCCATCCAAGGCTGGTACCACGTTGCCTCAGGATTGTTCGACACGGTCCTCGTAGTGTGCGAGGAGAAGATGTCCAGCTATTACCCTCATGCGCAAGGCGCCTTCCTGACCATTTTCGACCACACCACCGAGCGAGCCCTGAAGCCTAATCTGCTGTGGATCTTCGCCTTGGAGATGAACCGCTACATGCAAACCTACGGTCTCACCAAGGAGGACATCGCACAGGTTGCGGTAAAAAATAAACGCAACGCTGCAGATCATCCATGTGCCTTGCTGGGGGATCCAGACATCACGGTGCAGGATGTGCTCAACTCCGAGCTGCTCGCTTGGCCGGTGAACCGACTCGATGTGAGCCCGGTGAGTGACGGTGCAGTGACCATCGTGCTCGCCGCCGAGCACGTTGCCAAACGTATCACCGACAAGCCGGTATGGATCCAGGGCGTCGGGTGGAGCCTGGATACAGCCTACTGGACCAACCGCGATCTGGCGTATCCGCGTTATGTGGAGTACGCCGCGCGCATGGCTTATGAGATGGCGGGAATCAAAGAACCTCGTAAAGAGATACACATCGTGGAGCCCTACGATCCCTTTGATTACAAGGAGTGCCATCACCTGGAAGGACTGCTGCTTGCAGACCGCGGCCAGGCACCCCAATTGGTCGCCGATGGGATATCGCTGCGGGATGGGAACATGCCGGTCTGTCCCTCGGGAGGTCTATTAGGCGTGGGCAACCCCATCGCCGCCGCGGGCTTGATGAAGGTCGCTGAGCTCTTCTGGCAACTAAGAGGTGAGGCTGGGGCGCGCCAGGTTCCTGGCCAGCCCAAGAGGGGACTCGCACAGGCCTGGGGAGATCTGATGCAAGTCGGAACCGTGGTCATCATGGGGACCAACCCCTGAAAGGAGTGACCGACGATGACATCGAAAATCGACAAGTTTCCTGGTACGCCTTTGAGGGAAGAGGATTTCAAAGAAGGAAAGATCCTCTACCACCATGATGAGATGAACGGTCAATTCGCCTGGGACACAGGGATCGCCATCGGCAGTTACCTAGCGGCGTTGAAAGCGGGGGTGATCTTGGGAAGTCACTGCCGCACCTGCCGAAAAACGGTCGTCCCCCCGCGCACCGTTTGCGAATGGTGCTTCCGTCCAATGGACTCCTACGTACCCTTACGGGACACCGGAACGGTGAACACCTTCTCGCTGTGCTATGTGACATGGGACATGAAGCGGATCAAAGATCCGGAGATCCCAGCCGTGATCGAGATCGACGGCGCATCTCCACTGCATGGCATCATGCACAAATTGGGCGAGGTTGAGCCGGATGAGGTGAAGATCGGTATGCGGGTGCAGGCGGTATGGAAGCCCGAAGAAGACCGTGAAGGTTCCATCACCGACATTCTCTATTTCAAGCCCATCAAGGCGCTACACCGCGGGTTTGGCAGGCGAGAAGTTCCTGAGGGCCATCAAAGACGAGGGAAAGATTCTGGGCTCCTACTGCGATCACTGTGGGATCACCTACGTCCCTGCTCGACAGTTTTGCGAACGCTGCATGGACAAGCTGGATGAAACCGTCGACGTGGGCACGGAAGGTGAGGTGCATACGTTCACGCTGTTGTTTGAGGACCTGGACGGCACCCCAAGGGAAGAACCGGAGATCGTGGCTTTCATAAGCCTGGGGGATGGTGGTTTGGTCCACAGGTTGGACGAGGTCGAATTGGACGATCTCGACATCGGCATGCCGGTGCAGGCGGTGTTCAAACCAAAAGGAGAGAGGATCTCGTTTTCCATCATGGAATGCCGATTTTTCCCAACAACGAGATTCTTCGTCGCGGAGCCGAAGGTCCCGAGCTAAGCCGAGGGGCTCAGGATGACATGTGAAGTTGTGTCATTCCGGGCGAGCATCGCGAGCGAGGAATCCCTATGATGGTGCTCTTGAATTTGTCAGATCATAGGGATTCTTCGCTCCTGACGCCTGTCCTGAGCTTGCCGAAGGGGAGCTCAGAATGACATTACCCCACATGGCGCTCCGAACCAATTCCTGCTTGCCCTGAGGGTTCGACGAGTTCACCACATGGCTCGCTGAATGGAGCATGTCAAGGGGTTGACGAAAGGGATAAACACTGATTTTCAATCTGATAAACATCAGCACAAACCATCAAAAGCTGGAGATTTCACCATGAATGCTACCGGAAAGGTCTCAAAAGACATTATCGAAGGTCTACGAAGCGTGACCGTAGCCTCTGTAACAGACGCATTGTGGGAGATGGGCATTTCGGGGCACCTCTCCCACGAGATCAAACCCGTGCTCCCGGCGAAAATGGTGGGTCCCGCGGTAACGGTATATAAGGAGCCAACGACAGAGCGCCTGCCACCGACTCACATTCTAGAGTTGATCGACAGCGCTGAGCCTGGAAGCGTGATCGTCATCGCCATCGACGGATACAAAGATTCGGCTACATGGGGCGGACTGATGACCACGGGTGCAGTTGTCAATGGCCTTGAGGGCGCCCTGCTAGATGGCGGCGTTCGCGACGTCGAAGAGATCGAAAGGGACTACAGCTTTCCAATATTCGCTCGCAGCATTCACCCTGCAGCTTCCGTCGGGCGCTTTAAGACGGTCTCGTCCAACGAGCCAGTTGAGATCGATGGCGTGCTGATCCGTCCCGGCGATGTGATCATGGGCGATCGCGACGGTGTCGTGGTCATACCCGTTGACAAGGCTGAAGAATGTCTAAAGAAAGCCCTCGAAATCGAGGCTCGGGAGCGAGAGCAAACGCGCCACATTCAGAAGACCAAGTCGATCCGCGATGGCCTGGACAAGTACCAACGTATCTAGGAGATGGAAGATGCCCGTTGATATCGTCGCCCTCGGCGAACCGATGTTGGAATTCAACGCAACCGAGCCGGGATCCCTACGAGATATTCGCAATTATGAAGTCGGTTGGGGTGGCGACACCTCCAATTTCGTTGTTGCGGTTAGCCGCTTGGGAAGATCGGCTGGTTACATCTGTCGACTGGGTGACGACGGCTTTGGCAAGATCTTGCTCGATCTGTGGAAGCACGAAGGGGTTGATGCATCACAAGTCATCCTCGACACACACGCCCCCACGGGGATTTATTTCATCTCTCGGCACGGCGAAACGCATTCGTTTACCTATTACCGAAGCAATTCAGCCGCTAGCCTTCTTTCCGTAGATGACATCCCCGAGGTGTATCTTGAGCAAGCCAAAGTGTTCCACACCTCCGGCATCTCACAGGCAATCAGCAATTCAGCGTGCGATGCTGTGTTTTACGCCATCGAAGTGGCGCGCGAAGCCGGGGCCCTCATCTCGTACGATCCCAACGTTCGCTTAAAGCTCTGGGACCGCGAGCGCGCGCAATCCACCGTCCTGGAAACCATCCGCATGGCCGACTTTGTGTTTCCCAGTCTCGAGGATGCCCAACTCATCACAGGGCTGAACGATCCCGATCAAATTGCTAGTGACTTGCAGAAATTAGGACCCAAAGTGGTCGCCCTGAAACTTGGCGAACAGGGAGCGCTGCTTGCTACTCAGGATGGCTTGCATCGCATCGAGCCTTTTGAAGTTGATGTCAAAGACACGACCGGAGCTGGAGATGCCTTTGCCGGCGCCTTTATCGTCGCTTATCTGGATGGTCTAGATCCCTACCAATGTGGAAGGTTTGCCAACGCCGCGGCCGCCTTGACCTGCACAGATTTGGGGGCAGTGAAATCCATTCCTTCACGAAAGAAAGTGGAAGAACTTCTCAGGCAATGAG
>SMTZ1_10007849_pt1 | contig 10669 bp, 9 predicted proteins | sample DeeMarSWOR136_30_FD_25667 | JGI IMG/M metagenome (IMG submission 25667) | reverse complement strand
TGCAGACCCCTGTCACTTCGAGGGAGTCGATGCCTCGCTCCTTCAACGCCTCGCCGAGGTTCGTTCCATAGAACCCCGAGAAACGCTTCTTCGCCACTATCATGTCTCCGGACCGGGGGGCGATCTGGGCAACAACGCCTGCCCCCTCGGTCCCCGCCACCGCATGGGGTGGATAGAGCTCGAACTCCTCATCGTCGGGATCGTGGGAATCACAGATATAGATGACGGGCCGCCCCTCTGCCCGGGCCTGCGCGATCAGCGCCTCGATCCGGGGAAGAATCTCTCGCGCCGCAGGGATCTCGAGGGGTGCACCGGGGAGCACGAAATCGTTAAGCATATCGATGACGAGCAACGCCTGCTTCATGAACCCACCCTCCGCTCAGACGTATCCTCAGATCTGCCGGATTCCCTATCCTCTCTTATCCCCTGCCCCGCGTAGGCCTGCACAGGCAGATATCCAGGCGATCCTCGGACAATTCCTTGAGCGTTATCTCATCCAGCATCCCCTCGAGTTCCTTGCCCAGCCGTTTCCAGACAGCACGGGCGACGCAGTCGAACATATTGTCACACTCATCCGGGGCGAAGGACGGCTCGAGACACTCGAGGAGAGCGATCGGACCCTCGACTGCGCGGACTATATCTCCCAGGCTGATCTGTTCCGGCTGCCGGGCAAGGAGGTACCCACCCCCTGGACCCCGGACACTCACCACAACTCCGGCCAGGCGCATCTTGCGGAGAAGCTGCTCAAGATAAGCGGGAGGAACATTCCTCCGTTCTGAAATGACGCGGGCCGAGACCGGCCCCATGCCGTGCTGCAGAGCAAGCTCGCAGGCGGCCTGTAATCCATAACGACCGCGTGAAGATAACCTCATAGCGACTTCCACCTTACGAAAGACCGACCTTTTCTGTCTGGTTTAGTCGGAAAAAAAGCGCCTCCTCAGGCACATCGATTATGTGGTTCCGGGTCGGATTTGTCAAGTGGTCAACCGGTCCGTCGGGTCAGATCCAATGCCTGCCGGAACTGACCGCCCGCAGCTGCCGGGACTACGACGTGGATCCCGGAACGTCCTGAACGTTCTCAACCCGCTCCACTTCCGGCAGACGCTGCTTGAGCAGCCGCTCGATGCCCATCTGGAGCGTCATCTGTGACATCGGACACCCAGCACACGCCCCGGTGAGGCGCACCTTTACCACCCCGCCCTCTATGTCCACCAATTCTACGTCTCCACCGTCTGCCTGAAGTGAGGGGCGGATCTCATCTATGACCTGCTGAACCTTCTCTCTCATCGTCTCTCTCCTCTTCTATTCGCGGATGCGCTCCGCGCGCATACGTCACCAGCTTCCTCTATGCTATCTGGCCGGCCGCCCGCAGAGCCTCCTCCGAACGCCTGCCTTCCTCACTAACAACCGGATGGCCCGCACAGTTCCCGCATCCCCGGCCGCTCTGCTGCCCGTCCTCAGTAGAAGTTGACCCGACAGCCGACCGCGGCCCGCAGCCCCTTGCCGCTCACGGGAAGGAGGTGATGTTTGTTGGCCATGGCGACGTCGAAGTCTAACGCTCCCGTCGAAACCGCCAATCCGAATGCGGTCGTCACGCCTTCACGGCCTCCGACCGAGATGCCGGCGCGGAGGGGCATCCACCAGAGTCTCGTATATTCCAGGCCGGTCGCCAGCCGCGGCGACGTCGAGAGCCCGGGAGCATTTCGAAACCCCTGCTCATAGTCGAAACTCTGGACACAGGTGGGAGTCCAACGATAGGCGGCTCCAACCCTGGCGAAAGCCGGGTAGTCGGACGTGAACGATTCGATCGCTCGGCTCTCTCCAATGGTGATGATCGAGTCTCCCTCCGATACCGATTTCACCGTGATCAAGTCGATGAGGAAGCTATTCCGGTGCTCCTCCGTGTCCGAGTACCACCAGATTCTTCCCAGCAGATTTCCGAGCTTCAGCCCCACCGTCCAGCGAGAATCGAGGACAGCAGCCACTCCGAGATCGACGGCGAGGCCCTCTCCCCGGGACGCGGTGCGCACGACCAGTCGCCCGTCACTCGAGAGCCCATCATAGTTTGTCACCAGCGACCCGCCGCTCTCTATCACCCGGGCATACCCAAACCCGCGCAGATACTTGACCGTCGCCCCCACCGCCACTGTCTCTGCCCACTCGACCGGCAGCGTTGCGGCACCGGCCAGGCTGACGGTCTGAACGAACCAGCCCTCGCCGTCAGCTTCCCCGAAATCGTACCGCTCCCCCAGCTCGTTCCCGTTCAGAGCAAGATCGAGGACATCACGGGGAAGGATCGTGGTCGCACACCCGACCCCTCTGGCAACGCTCAGAGCGAAGTTCCGATACGAGACATCGAGCACCGAGGCATGTCCGACGCCTGTAAACCGCAGCCCGTCTTCCGGCACGCTCCCCAGCAGCTCCTGCTTCTCGGACTCGCCGAGAAAGGCACCGGTGAAGCGATTGTAGTCTCCCCGGTCGACCGAGTTATTGGAGACATCTACAGATGCTGTGACGACATTGACCGAGAGCGTAGGATTCCCCCAGAGCGCGAGGTTCGCCGGATTCCAGAAGAGGGCGTCCGTTCCCCTCGCCATCGCCGTATACGCCTCCGCCATCGCTGCACTGCGGGGATTCGAGTCCTCGAACGCAGAGAGAGGACGGGCAGAGACGAGCAGGGTGGCCAGAGATGCCGCAGCGAGCAGGCCCGGGCTCCGCCCGGACAGCGGGGACGACCGGACATCCCGCCGATGCACGACAGAGCCTCCTACACGCGGTCGCGAATAAGACAATGCCATCGTATGATCCTCGAACTCAGTCGCCTTTGACGCGGGCAACGATTCGGAGCACGCCGGTGAACCGGATATAATCGCTCACCTGCACCTTCACCACCTGCCCACCAGTACCCTCGAGCACCACCTCCACACCGGTATAGAGTTGGTCATTATCGAATACACGTACCTGAGATTCGCTGAGGCCCAGCACAATAGTATCGGCTACAGCGCTGCTCACCAAGCTATCTTGACCCACCGGCGCGGCAGAGACAACCGTGGCGCCGGATTCGGGCACCACTAACAGCGGATCGTCGAAAACGGTCGCCGAGTCCGCCCCCACATAGAGCGTGCCCCCCGCGCCGAAGGGAAGATGATTGGTAATGATGATGATCACTTCGCCCCTGGTAAGATGGTCCCGTATCAATTCCCGCACGTCCTCACTCAGCTCGACAGCCTGCGGCTCCGACCGCACCGTATCGGCCCTGAGGCTGAGAATGAGCGGAAATGTACAGGTGATCCTGCCGTGAAGAGAATCGTCCCTCTCGATCGACCCGCTGTATAGTCCATCGCCCACCATCGCTGTCCCCGACGCCTCGACCAACTCGGGGAGATTCAGCAGGAAATCGCGGATATTGCTGTTCGAGTTATCGAAGACGAAGGTGGTGCAGGCGACGACCGGCAGCGGGTTGGGCGGCAGCCGGAGTGAATCGACGGAGAGAGAGACGAGGTCTCCCCCCTCGCTCTCTCCTGTCACACGAACCGAATCGAGCGAGACCGGGAAGTCGATATTCCTGCATATCTCGAACAGCACTCTGGGATCGGCAAGCCACTCGATTGCATCCAGTCCGTCGGGAAGGTCTACCTGCTGGGATCGAGGAGACATGTGAATCGTATGTGGAGTGAGAACGCCCCACGCCGCATCAAGCACGGTCTCTCCCATGTCGATATGCAGCTCCACGTAGTCATCCTGCGATATGTGCACCGTCTGACCGCCGGAATTGAGCACCAACTCACCCTCGACAGAAAGCGTGATATCGGACGGCGATCCGCCCTGGTCCCGGACCGTGTAGCCGTCGAGGACCCGGCTGTACGTTCTCATCTCGCCAGAGGGGAGTTGTATCCCTATGAACAGGGATTGCCCTGATGGCCCCCGTATCTCGGGCAACGAGACATCGACGCGACAGTTGACTGTGAGATAACTCGCCACCCATCCACTCAGCGTCCCCTGATAGATCCGGGCTGAATCGAGCTGGCCGACCCCCTGCACACCGATCGTATCGGCGATAGGCACGCTCAATCCGTCGAACTGAGCCCAGGCCTCGATGAGAACAAGGTCGAATATCGAGACGGCCAACTCGAGACCGGCATCTTCGGGAATGTAGACCGCACCTCCACCCGAACCAGGCGATTGTCCTGCGACGATGACAGCGAGCGGATTCCGCACCATCGATCCCGGCGCCACCTGAAGCGTCTCGACCTGCGTCTCACCCGGAGCGAATGACAGCCCCGGGCTCGGTCCGGCGATATCCGTCCCTCCGCTCATGATCGTGAACGATACAGCGTCGAGCGGAATCGGCAGATTGTTCTGCATCTCGATGATGATGAGGCAACTCGCCACGAGGAGCGAGTCGAAATCCTCCAGGGTGGGGAGAGGGACGGGGTTAATGCTGAACGCGAACGGCGGGACTGGCGATGTTGTGCCGAGGAGCGGCTCGCATTCGGGACAGAGCCTCACCAGCCCCACGCTCAAGCTCTCCGGGCCGAAGGGACCGAGTTCGAACTCCCCGACCTCGAGCACGAGCGACTGGGAGACCGGCTGTGTGCGGATCTCGTCCCCGATGCCGAAACCGATCGAGTCGCTGATCGCGAAGTAGACCAGACTATCGAGGCTGAGACTATCCCAGGTGAGGTACTCCTCTTCGGCGACGATATCCAGCACCGTCTGGGTTTCGTTTATGAGAGGGATGGCGACTCGAACGTCCCAGGATGGCGCAGCGGGTTCTTTGAAGCACCCGGCTGAGGTGAGCAGAAGAGCGAGTGCGAGGCAGGCTGCCCAGGGGGAGAGAAGGGCGACCCCTCTTCCTGTGTCTGTTCTAAGTATGACCATCGTTCCTCCCCGGCCCGGGGCGGTACTCAAAGACATGTATGCCCAACCGTTTGGGAGACGATGCGGATCGCGCCTCGCCGTGTGGCACATGCCGGCATTGCCAACCCGTAGGGCATCAATGCCGGCCGGTACACTAACAATCTAGCACCTATTTAGGTGATGTCAAGTCCCTCCCCAGCTTGCAGGAAGTCCATTCACTCTACCTTGAACCGATAGCAGACCGATCCCGGACGCGCAGGAGCGAAAAGTATATCCTGCCACTCTACGAACACATAATATCCGGGCTCCAGATCCACTTCTCGGAGGATCGTCATCGGATCGAGGTAGATCTGGTCGTCCTCGATGATATCGAAATCGCTCGACTCCACTGCTCCCATGAAACCTGTGGCCATCTCCCCGATGCGCCCGTCTGCATCACTCTTCACGAGCACGATCTTCGGTAAGCCTGAATTGTCGACGAACTGAAGTCGTCCCTTGCCGAGTACGGTGAGATCGCCCTCGGCCTGATAGACATGGTCAGCCCTCCACCCCTCATCTCGTTCCCAGCTCTGATCGCCGATGGACCCACGGGCCAGCGGCACATAGTCATCCGGGCCGATCGCGAAGACACCTTTGCTCTGCGGTATCCGGAATAGCTCGAGCGTACGCGCCTCGAACGGACGCCGCTCGTCCAGAGTCACGATCAAGCTGTCCGCCATGTATCCCGCCTTCATCGCCCGAAGGGTCAGGCGCCCCGGCTTGAACCGGATCGAATATCGCCCGTCAGCATCCGTCGTTGCCGTATGTCGCTCATCGGCGATCAAAACCGTCACCCCATCAACCGGACTGCCGAAGTTATCGATAACCCTTCCCGATATCCGGGGCCTGGCACAACCACCAAGCACCAGAGCCGCAATCAGAGCGACGATCGCAGCGACGAAGAGATTCCTCCTCTGTACCATCAGCCATTACTCCTCTCTCTCACACCCCACTGCCTGCTCGTCACCTCTGCTCCATGTCCGACAGAGGTTGGGTCATCCACACCACTCGCCCCGCGACGATGCCGCGCGGTGGGGACATCATTACTCTCTGCCCATCTGTTCCACGAAGCTGCTCACGCTGGCAGCCACTTCCTCCGCATCGAGGATGGGCGCCGAACAGGCTCGCCCGACGCAGACGAAGATGGCGGGGTCCATGTCCGTGGGAAACCCCCGGGCCTCGACCTCCTCACGTTCACTCTTCGGGTCGAGCAACTGTACGTGTTTGCCCGGTTCATACAGGCGGAGCGACTCTCTCAACAGGGCCCTTGTCTGGGCCTCCTCCGGGGAACCGATAATCATCATCCGCACCGGATAGTCGAGGTATCGCTGGAGTACGAGGCCGTATGCCCCCGCCCGGTCCCCGAATCGGCCCCAGTCTCCCGACCAGCGAGTCAGAATCCGACGAGCCACATCCCTGTACATCGGCTCCTCGGTGCACCAATTGAGCCTCAGGAGGACGAGCGCCCCCACGAGGTTCGCGTCGAATGAGGGGTTGTTGACTAACGCAGCGGCGGGTGGCCACGACTCGCCTGAATGAGCGACGAAGACATCGGCCGTCTCCTGCCACTGCTCTTCGAGTGCGCGATCGACGAGCTGGCGTGCCCGCAGAAGGTACCTTGGCACACCTGTGTAGGCATAGGCGTCAAGCAGAGCCCGGGCAAGCCACATACCATCAGCCACCAACCCGGGTGCCGAACCCGCCCCACGCTCGATATCGAAGACATGGTAGACGCGACCGTCCTCGCCCACGGCACGGTCCCACAGATCGTCGAGCAGCCCCAGCGCACGCTCTGTCCAGGTCTCATTCTGCAACACGAGCCCTGCCTTCAGGCCGAGAGATACCATCCTCGCGTTGCGATCGGTGTACAGCGTTCCATCCACGGGCGGCGCTGCCCCAGCCTCGGAGCGGCCCGCGCGGTCAAGCGCAAAATAAGCCTCGTCGCCGAACTGGCCGGCACGAAATGCGTCGATGTTCTCGTCGTAGAGCACGGTCAGGAGGAACCTCAGGATATCGCGTGCCGCACGCGGGTGGTCCTCCTTGCCCGTAGCCTCCCAGGCCTCCAGGTAGCTCAACGCAAGATCAGCATTGATCGCCAGATTCTTCCCCCCGGGTCCGCTGACTCCTCCCTCAACCTCATCCCAGTACCCGGCTTCTCTCACTGAGACGAGGGCGTCGCTTGCCAGGACCGCCAGGCTCTCCTCGCCTCGTGTGTGACCCAGGTACAGAAGGAGAGAGATGGCACTCGGATCTCGAACCTTTCCGTCCTGGCCGGGCCCCCCGCCTGGTCCGCTCAAAGCACTGCGGAGCGAGGCGGCCACGCGATCAACAAGGTCGTTCGACAGCTCGCGCGTCTGTACCCGCCTCCTCATGATGAGAGGCTGCTCCCAGGCGATGACAGGCGCTTGCCCGGGGCCCTCGGGCCAGCGCTCGTAGAACATGTTAGTCTCCACTGCATAGTCCAGAAACTCCTCCGTCCCCGGTGGATCGAGGAACCCTGCCGCCTGGATAAGCTGTCCCGACGCGTGGATGGAGACGATACCCGGCTCTCCTTCCTTCGGTACCAGCGCACCCGACCAGACCAACCGTTTCACTTCGGGGTGCCGCTCGATGTCGACGCGGATGGGAACACACTCTCTGTTGAGTCGCTCGATGATGAGAGAGTCGGAGAGTGTGGTTTCATCGAACTGCCTCGCTTCTCGTATGGGCAGCGCCGTCATGACGAGCACGACCGGTCTTTCCTGCCGGCCTGCCCTCTCGAAAGCCTGCCTGCCCCAGGGCTCCCAGTCGATGAGAGAAGCTCGGTTCGCCCCCGGAGAGAACCGCATCTCCGCACCTTCGATGATCTCCGGTTCGGGGAGTTCGATTTCGCCCCTGCCGCACGAGAGGGAGAGGACCGTGCACAGGAGGACGGCGGATACGGCCAACAGAACCCGATGTCGCAGCCGCTCACTACCCATGGTAACCCCCTAGGCCTTCAGGTCTCTTCTCAGGAACGACCGAGCAGCCTCTTGATGTCGTTCTCGAAGACCGACTTGTCGCGGTAGCCCTGATACTTCTTATATATCTTGCCCTCGCGGTCGATGATGAACGTTGTGGGGATGCCGCGCACGCCACCGTATGCCTGCGTCACCTCGTCTGTACCGATGAGAGTCGTGTACTCGATCCCGCGCTCTTCGATGAATGGTTTGACGACTGATACCCCGCCGGCATCGAGCGCGATCCCGATGATCTCGAAGCCATCGACCTTGTAGGCATCGTAGAGCTCCACGAAGTGGGGCAACTCCTGGATGCACGGCGGACACCACGTGGCCCAGAAATCGAGCAAGACGATCTTGCCCCGGAAATCCCGCAGGCTCACGTCCCGCCCGTCGAGGTTCTTGAGCGTGAAATCGGGAGCCATGTCGGCGGAGGTAGAGGGACTCTCCCCCTGCCCTCCACAACCCGCAAGTAGGAGGATGACGGCCAGGAAGCTGAGCATCGTTCTCATGGGCGTTACCGATCTCCTTTCTCAGAGTGTCGAATCCTCTGCGAAATCATGACCCAGACTACAAGAATCCGTGGTGCCATCCTACACGATTTGCGGCCGGCGCGCAACCACGAACCGCAGCACGGGAGAGAGAGAGGCCGAGCCAGACCAGAGGCGCGGCGTCATATGTAGTATCGCGGCGTCATCATGATTGGCGCCGCGTCCCGACCAAGAGCCATCCCTTACTCTCTCGGGCCCCAACACGGGGCCGACAGACGTCAGGTCCTTCCCTCCCGAAGCCCCACAGGGTACACGATATACGGACCTAATCGGCCCGTTCATACACGATACTGTCCAGATTGTCAAGAAGAAATCCCGAACGCCCTCTCACCAGATTGCCGACGCCATGGCCACCAGGTCGTCTGCCGGCAGGTCTGATGCCAGACAGCAGGACATGGCTTCGTCCAACCAGACCACCAGGTTCGTTCCGTCGAAAAAGCAGAGGATGATCTCACGCCCTTCCACAATCTCCGTTCTCCCCTTGGGGAGGGATCGTATGGCATATTCGGGAGCGACGGCGAGGACGACACAGTGCTCTCCCATCTCGTACATCACGAGCCCGACGGGAAACCGGGATTTGGGACACGTGCAGGCCCCGCAGGGTTCCATCTCCACCCGCTTCAGCGCCTCTCCATGTATGGGGAGACCGGTCCTCTCGCTGAGCCACCTGGCGATCTCTTCGGGATTCGAGCTGTCCAGGTCGACCGTTCTCGAACCCTCCACGAATCCGGTGTGGAAGGCCAACGCCGCCTGGGCAATGCCGGGACCCCTTGCCCGGCTACTCAACCACCAGGTCCCGAGCACGAGCAGGATGAGGACAGCAGTGGCGGCGAAAGAGAAGGCCGGCGGCATCCTCAAACCACGAGGCACGAAAGCGCGGCGGAATTCTCTGTCTGCCACGTGCAGCGAGGCGACGACACGAGTTCGCACCGATGCCGGCACATCCCTTACAGGCATCGTTTCCCGAATGAGGCCCTTGAGGGTACGCTCGAACTCCACCTTGCGTCGACACTCCTCACACCCATCGAGATGCTGCTGGATCCGCCGCATCTCGACCGGATCGAGCTCACCATCGAGCAGGTCATGAAGGTGGTGAGCGACGTTCTCACAACTCATTCTTGCTTCTCCTTGACGAACCCTCGCTTGACGGCATAGTCCCACAGCTTCTGCTGGAGTAACCGCCTGCCACGAAACAGACGTGACCTGACAGTCCCCAACGGACATCCGACGATGTCCGCTATCTCCTGATACGAGAACCCCTCGAGGTCCGACAACAGCACGGCAATCCGAAAATCGCTGGGCAGCTCCTCGAGCGCCTGTACCACTTCATCTTCTACCAGATCCTCGAGCGCGTACCCCCCATTCTCAGGCGAAGGCGGCCCTGCCTTTCGGTCGGCCAGTTTCTCGTACAGGAAGAACGGGTTCGACTCATCATATTGTGTGAATTTCGGCTCTTTCTTCTTCTTGCGGTATCTGTTTATAAATGTATTTGTCAGTATCTTGAACAGCCACGCCTTGAGGTTGGTGCCGGGCTCGAATCGGTGACAGAACCTGAATGCTTTGAGATACGTGTCCTGTACGAGGTCCTCCGCATCGTGTTCATTTCTCGTCATGCGGAGAGCAGTATTGTACAGCGCCTCCATGTAGCTCAGAGCCTCTTCTTCAAGGCCCGACCATACCTCTCGCCTGCGGGCGTGACCCAGCACGGTCCCCCCTCTTTCCTGCCGTCCCGACCTCAGGCCGGTCCTCCGGCGTCATTTCCGTCAACACAACCGATAGGGCGAAAGTTCCCGCTCTATCGGTCTAACTAAAATGACTATTAGGACTTATTTACTCAAGTTCGCCCGCCACCCCACCCGCTGTGTATCCTCCCGCGCCACGGTCTTTCCGATGCCGGTGCAGTCCTACTCGCAGCGCGAGTACCCGCAGCCGCGGCAGACCTCGCATCCCTCGACGTACTCCAGTACCCCTCCACACCGCGCGCAGCGCTCGTACTGCCTCCCCGGCTCAGGCGGGACGCTGACGGGCTGCCCTCTCTCGGACTCATAGCGTACGAGGGCCCGGCCGATCGCATCGGGACAGGAGAGGATGGCGTGCCCGTTTCGCCAATAGGGACGCGGACATCTGATCCCGCGCAGCTGCTTGATAATCGACTCCGGCTTGACTCCGGACCTGAGCGCCAGCGAGACGAGCCTGCTGATCGCCTCAGTCTGCGACGCCTCACATCCTCCGCTCTTCCCG
>SMTZ1_10007843_pt1 | contig 10673 bp, 9 predicted proteins | sample DeeMarSWOR136_30_FD_25667 | JGI IMG/M metagenome (IMG submission 25667) | reverse complement strand
CAGTGAAATGCGAGGCAGAAGAATGGTTAGCGAAAGAAGCAGCTTAGAGATGATCTTTTCTGTCTTGGAGATCGTTGGACGACACAATCCTGGAGCCCTAAAGGGTCACATCTTCTACAATACCTTCGACCGTTCATTACTCGATAGATACCTTCGCTTCCTCGCGGAAAAGTGGCTAGCTAGAACCAGAAAGATTGGGAAGAACCTAGTCTATGACGCAACTGATAGAGGCAAGGAATTTCTGGGAAAATACAGTGACATGAAGATCATCATAGAAAGAAGGAACCTGGAGGCGGAGACTCGATAGGAAAAGGAATCAATGCAGATGAACCAGAGAACAAGGGAATACATCAAGCTGGCGTTAACAAATGTAGGCGCAGTCTTGATAGGCTACATCATGGTCTACATCATGTTACTCTGAGCCTGTCTTCCAATAGTCAAGAAAGGTTCTTGAGCTGGCTCCATACAAACGGACGAACCTGGCATAGCTACCTAATCTCTCAGCCTTCCTCTTATCCACAGATACAGAGGCACTAACGAGTAGGATGAACCCGAGCGATGCATCCTCAAATACACAGCCATACCTTCACCTCCTTGCTCTACATTCACCCTCTAAGAACCAGACAAAAGAATGTCGAAAGATTGCGGCTTGGAAGACAGGACAGGAGAAGACAGCCACGTAAGAGCTCATTCCTCTTTCCAATACTTCACGTTATTTGCCAGACAGCGGCACATTTGGACCCCTGTTGTACAGAATGTCTCAAGAGAGCGGATGCATGGATGGACTAGTGGTTCATAAGAGATAATATCTCTATACAGCTCACAAGTCTCCATGTCACAGGAAGAGCTACTCGCCAAGAGAAAGTGCAAGCACCTCTGGATGGACCTGGGTTACTCAGCTTACAACGGGAAACGATACCGCAGATGCGTGAATTGCGGCCTAATCAAAGAAGACACACTGCCACACATCGTCTAGACCTTGAGAACTGCCGACACTGTGTTAGGATCCTGAGCAGCTCATCCTTTTGGCAGTATGTGTTCCAACTTCGTTATGCCTGATTGGGGAGTATACTAGGCGCGCGCTAGGTCCCAAGCCAATAGATAACATTACGGTCTAGTTGACCTCACTGATTTCCTACCTAGTGGCGCGCTGGATATCAGAACATCATAGAAACAAAGGACTCTGCCTCAAACCGATTATTCACACATAATAGGTTTGTATTGATGGATATGTCATGAACGTTTATAATAGACATAACCCGCAATAGACCTACACGGTTCACATTTTGCTCCCACCAAAGAGGAAGGGAGGACAAGGAAAAAGTGGTGAACTACGAAGCGTTGTGGCAGGTTCTGGCCGATCTGGTCACTGAGCTGAGGAAATCCGGCGAGTCGATACCTCCTTACCTAGTGAAGGATCTCCGATCGGCAAAGACCACGATCCAGATCCTAAACGTGGATAAAGATAACCCCGATCACATCTCAAGAATAGAGGAGTTCCTGAGAAGCGTCGAATCTTACGTCATGTACGCCGCTGAGGAGAGGCTTGAACCATCCAGAATCGACGAATGGATGGAAAGACTGAAAAGCGCACGGCAAGAACCCGACGAAGTAACCCTTCGTCCCGGCGGCTTCGTCACAGGAGTTCCACGAGACAAACACTGGGTAAGAATAAGAACCTCACCAGATCTTCCCGAAGGGAGGATTAGGGCGGTGACTGAGGAACTCAGCATCGGCTACCAACTGTGTGACAACGGATCTGTCATAGTCTACGGGGAGAAAGACAAGATCCGGAGCTTCGCTAGGAGAATGGCCAGTCTCAGCCGAGATGAGAATCAGGAATGCCAAACATGTCACTAGCCAGATAACGTTCGCACTAATGGATAGATCGTCCATGAAAATCGAATGCTTGGGACCAGAATGACTCAGCTGAAAAAGATAGAGGTAAAGGGGTTCAAGACCTTTGCAAACAAGACCACGATAAAGCTCGATAGGGGCTTTACCACAATCACAGGGCCGAATGGAAGCGGAAAGACAAACGTAATTGATGCAATCCTCTTCGGCCTAGGAGAACTGAGCGCACGAAGGCTCAGAGCGGAGAACTTCTCTAGGCTTCTGTACCAGGGAAACCCAGATAGGGACTTGAGGAAAACGAAGAAAGCCAAGGTAACCATCCAGTTCGATAACTCGGACGGACATATACCAGTCGACTCGAGCACGGTAACGATCTCTCGGGAGATCGACGAGAGAGGCCAAAGCATCTACAGACTTAACGGGAGAAGAAACTCCAGAACCAACCTCATCGATGTGCTCTCAATGGCTGGTATAAGCCCCTACGGACACAACATAGTCCTCCAAGGAACAATCACTCGGTTGGCAGAGGTCTCGGCTCATGAACGCAGAAAGATGATCGAGAATATGATCGGCATAGCCCAATACGACGCTGAGAAGGCAGAAGCAGAAGACAAGCTCAAGGAGGCAGAAGTCTCGATACGTACAGCGATGGGACAGGTAGGTGAGGTCCAGAAGAGAGTGGAGGCGCTTGAGAGAGAGAGGAACGATCTGCTCAGGTCCAACTTCATACAGAACGAGATAAGACACCTTGAGGCTGTTAAGTTATCTCATGAATTCATTGGGCTGCAGAGTCGCATAAGTGACCTCTCATCGAAAATCAAGAATCTTGACGGAAGAGCTGAAAAACTAAACAATCTTAGAGAAGAACTGAGGTCCGAACGCTACGATGCCCAGGCCGAATGGAGAAAACTCGGATCAGACAAGCTTGACGAAGGACAGAGCCAGTTACTCCATATCCAAATCCAGCTGGGAGATCTGAGGTCCAGATCAAGCGAGTTATCCACCAAGATAAACTCTGAAAAGGTTACACTCGAGGGGTTAACTAGAGTCAAAGAAAACACTGAAGAACAAGTCGCGGCCATCAGAAGCGAGATCACGGAACTGAGACGTACGCGTCTAGAATTGAATCGGGAATACAGAGCAGCATCTGATGATATAGCCGGAAAACAAGCCGCGTACAACAGCATATTCGAACAAGCCGAATTGCTCAGGGCTTCCTTGAGTGAGAACACTAAAAACATTCGAGAAACCGAGGAGCAGCTGGCACAACTCAACCAGAAACTGATCGATCTCCGAAGTGGATATGCCAAGAGCGACTCAACGTTGAGAATCTACATGCATAGGCTGAGGGACATCCAATCCCGCAGAGACGAGCTTCAGTCAACGCTGGGGCAACTGAGGAGATCCCTGAGCGAGCTTAAGAGTGTTAGAAACGGCCAGAGGAAAAGACTAAGGACGCTCCAGCAAGCTCTGGAGCGTCGAACTCGGCAGAAGGAGTTCATAGAGCTTGAGATCGATGAAGCTGGGAAGATCGCTGACACAGCTAGGGAGGCCGTCGTCGAGTTCTCGTCGCAGAGAAGGCTCTTCGAGAGTATAAAGAGCGAAGAGGCCGCTCTAAGGGACATAGAAGAACTGGGCGAGCTAGGAGTGATCGAAGGCGTCCAAGGTAGGCTGAGAAACCTCATCAAGATCAAAAGGGATTATGAGAAAGCGGTCGAGGCGGCCGCTGCGGGATGGCTAGACGCCCTAGTAGTCAGAGACATGGAAGTCGCCTTCACTTGCAGCGAGACGCTGAAAAGGCTGAAACTCGGCAGGATAAAGATAATCCCGCTCCAAGGTCTGATCTGCAGCAATGACACTGAGATCCATGAGATAGAGGGCGCCAGGGGCCCCGTGTCGGCCTTTCTGAAGTACACAGATGACTATCGACCAATCGTGTCCTTCGTCTTCGGAGATACCGTCATAGCCGCCGACGACAAAGTGGCGCTTTCATCATCCCACAAGGGCATCAGATCAGTGACGTTGAACGGCGACCTTTACGAGGTCGGCGGACCCGTTGAAAGCGGCTTCTATAGAGAACCAATCGATTTCTCCTCAATTGTGCCAAGTGAGAACGCTGTCAAGAACCTTGACAAAGCTGTGAACGCACTCGTAGAGCACCTTGAGAGAAGAGAGGGCGATGTCAGCGACATCTCAAAGGAGATCGCTGACACGCGCGTAGAGATAACCCGTCTAACCGAGGCGATGAACAGACTTGAGGGCGAGATCCAACGAGTTCGTGAGAACACCCGCAGGACAAGCCGCGGCATAAGCCGCGCAGATAAGGCCATAAAGAGCATTCAGGAAGCCCAAGAGAAGGAGAAAGCCCAGATAGGAATCCACAAGTTGGGCAGAGTCAGAATCCGCAACGAAGAGAGGAGACTCCGCAGACAACTTGCCATGTTAAGAAAGAAGGTAGACATGGCTGAGATCCAGGCGATGGAGGTAAAGAGGAACAAGATTGGAAACGAGATGATGGAACTTCGAGAAAAACTGAGTGCCACCGAAGGTGAAATCTCAAATATAGAGTCCAAGATAAAGAACGTTCTCAAAACAGATCTCAAGAATTCCCAAATCCAACTTAGCAAGGTGAAACATCAGATAGCAGCTCTAGGGAGAGAGATAGAAAAGGAAATTCATGAGAGGGATGAGGTCAGCGATCGGATCGAGGAATTTGAAAAGGAGAAAGGAGCACTTTCAACCACCCTCTTAGGCGCTAAAGAGGAGTCTAGGAAATACCTCTCCCAGATCGACAGCATCGACGAGAAACTTGGAAAACTGGATTCGGAGTATGACCAAGCCACACATCTTTTGAACAAGCTCAACCTCGAACTTCAGCGCCTTGAGCTCCATAGGGCTCAACATTCAGAGAAGCTTAGGTCACTTGGGTACGAAGACTATCTGGAAGTCTCGCAGGAGGACCTTCAAAAGGCTGATTCCTCGCTGGCGATGATGAGGCTCGAGCTGGACCGTATCGGGGCAGTCAACCAGCTGGCTCAGGCTCAGTACGATGAGCAGGCTGCAAGTTACAAGGAACTCTCGATAAGGATGAATGAGCTTGAGGAGGAGAAGATAGCGATCTTGGAATTCATCGAAGAGATAGACAGGAGGAAGCGCGATACCTTTATGGATGCCTTCAACAAGGTCAACGAAAATCTCTCAGAATATTTCTACAGATTGACTGATGGTGGCGAAGCAGCGCTGCAGCTTGAAAACCCGGAAGATCCTTTCTCAGGCGGAGTTGATATACTCGTCCAGTTCCCTATGAAGTCTCCCATTCTCATCAGCGGAGCTAGCAGCGGAGAAAGGTCAGTCTCCGCAGTCGCATTTCTCTTCGCGCTGCAGGGCCTCACACCTGCGTCCTTCTACCTCTTCGACGAGGTGGATGCCCATCTGGATGCGTTCCATGTCGGAAAACTCGGGGAGCTATTGGCCGAGGAGTCAGCTAAGTCACAGTTCCTGGTTGTGACGCTCAAACCAGAGATGGTGAGCAAGGCAGAGAAGATCTACGGTATCTACGGAGTGAATGGAGCGTCGCACCTTGTATCGACTACATTCCAAGGTGCCACTTGATGACGACACCAGCTGCAGATAGGCCCTTCTACTTCAGACCGCCTTGGAGTGTCCTTTTTGACCTGCAGAGGTTGAGGAAGATCAGGCCATGGGAGATCAGGATATCCTTTCTCCTGAGCACGTTCCTAGAAGAGATGAACCTCAGGAATGAGTTGGATTTCAGGGCTTCCGGCATCGCGCTAGACTCTTCAGCCGAGATCTACCTGATGAAGTCTAGGCTTCTACTGAAGTTGGAAGAGCCCCCTCTTCCCCCTGAGCCGAAGCCTGATTTTCTGCCGCCCGCTCTAATCCTACCGCTCAGATTCGAGTTAACAACCACATCGATCCGCCACCTCATTGAGGCTCTAGATGAGGCTCTAAGAGCCGAGGGGGTCTTCACACCGAGGCCACGTCAAGAGATGACATTGACGCCTCCAGCTGGGATTATCCCAACCGTCAGCATATACCTCATGGAGATGGAGGAGGAGATAGAGAATCTGCATCGGAAGATTCTTCGCTTGGCCGAAGAGGGCAAGATCATTGCATTCGCGAGGCTTATATCAGGGTTGGAGATGCTGGAAAAGGTGAAGACGTTCATAATCCTTCTTTTCATGGCGCAGAGGGAGAAAGTAAGCTGCTGGCAGGAGATTGATCTCGGAGAGATCTACATCAACCCATTTGGAGGCGTGGTTGATGGAAGTAGAGAGTAAGGGCGTCGAGATAGCTGAATCCGCTGAGGAGGGCAAGGATTCAAGCGATCGCGTTAGGATGATCTTGATGGAAGCCGCATTATACGTCGCCGGCCGGCCGCTCGACCTGAAGACACTAGGCTCAGTCATCAAAGTGAGATCTAAGAGGGAAGTTCGCAGAATAGCCAAGATTCTTATCAAGAAATACAAGAGCCATGACACGGCGATCGAGATATTGGAGGTCGAAGGTCAGAGGTTCGTCATGCAGCTAAAGGCTGACTATTCCATGAGCGTAAGGAGGCTAGCCATCAATCCACTTCTAACACTAGGGCCGTTGAAGACTCTCTCTTATATCGCTTATCGTCAGCCGGTCTCGCAGAAACAGGTTGTGGAAGTTCGAGGGGGACATGCCTACAGTCACATTAAGTCTTTGAGAGACATGGGCTTAATCAAGTGTGAGAAGAATGGAAGAACAAGCGTGACCCGGACGACGGACTACTTCGCCGACTACTTCGGGTTAAGTCACGACCTTAAGGCTATGAAGCGACAGTTGAGAAGGGTCTTCAATAACGTGCTAAGAAGAGAACAAGAATAACAGCAGGCTCCTCGGCAGAGATTGCTCAGTGCGCTAGACTTATATCGAAGCGGACTACTCTTAGTCTCGATACGCGCTGGAGAACCCTGAAATGGCAGTTTGGCACGGAGACCTGCGTAAGAGGAAACCCTCAGGCGGCAGGAAAAAACGTTACAGAGCTAAGAGAAAGTTCGAGAGCGGATCATTCCCGACAGAGACCACTCTGGGCGAACCGAAAAGAAAGGCAAGCAGGAGACGCGGCGGCAACGTGAAGACTCGCGTAGTAAGCGAGAACCATGCGAACGTCACGGATCCTACGACAGGCAAGACTGAACGCGTTAGGATTTTGAGGGTACTAAGAAACCCCTCCAACGTGGATTACGATAGGCGAGGCGTCATAACGAAAGGAGCAGTCCTAGAGACGCCACTGGGAATAGCCCGCGTCACATCGAGGCCTGGACAAGTCGGCGTCCTAAACGCCGTCCTTATCTCGAAGGAAGAGGCGATAGCTTAGAACATCCCAGCGGCAGCAAGAGATAGTTCTTACCTTTTTCTCGGACTTCGCCGGATAACTTTCGCAACATGAAGAGAAAATATGACTACCAAACCCGAAATAGAGGATGCTCATTCCTTCCGAGTTACCGCATGGAAATCAACGTTCGTGTACTAGTTGTGTCAGAGATATCTGCAGATGCCTCTTTTGTTCACAGCTACTCTGGTATCTCAATCTTCTCTCTTAGCATCTTCAAGTACAGCGTCAGAAGCTCCCGGACATCTTGTTTCCACGGCGTGAATGTTGAACCAAACACCGCATCCCAAGCAAACTCGAAGTCAGAATCACGTATCCTACGTAAAGCAGAGCATGCGCCCTTAACCAATTTATCATCCGTCCTCCTCTCTTCTTCAAGGTCTGATACCTTCCCCTGAAGCGTGTCAATCGTTGACTTTAACTTATCATTCTCCTTTCTGATATCGGCTGACTTCATCTCAAGCTCCCCAATTCGACCAATAAGTCTCTCCCTCTCCCCGTCGAAATCAGCCGACCTAGCTTCAACTTCTTCTCTCTCCTTTAGAAGCTCGGAAAGCCTACCTTCAAGAGTCTTTACCGACGCCGTTAGTTCTTCCCTCTCCTTCCCAAGATGAGTGGCTGCTGCTTCAAGTTCTCCAATTCGATTATCCTTAGCATCTCTTTCCTTCTCAAGACTTGATACCTTGCCCTCAAGTTCTCTAACTCTCTTCCTTTGATCGTCCCTCTGTTCTTCAGAATCTGATAACTTGTTCTGAAGCGTTTCAACGCTTGATTTCAACTCGTCTCTATCTTTCCTAAGATCAATGGTTGCTGCTTCGAGCTCCCCGATTCGATTGCTCAGTCCACCCCTCTCCCTCTCAAGCTCAGAAAGCTCTCCTTGAAGGGCGTCGACTGTGCGTTTCAATTCGTCTCTCTCCTTCTCAAGATCAGTGGACTTGGCTTCGAGCGTCCCAATCGTCAACCTCAAGCCGCTAACAGCCTCTTCATATCGTTCCTTCTTCATGTAGCCAAGCCTATCAAGAAAGTCCATTTTCCATCTTCCCACGTTTAGTTCTCTAGATGCGAATATTAAAGATTCGGCGTTGAAAAGCAATTTGGCATCCGGAAAGGGGGGACGTGAGGGGATCTTCCCACAAAAACTTAAATGCTAAATTCGAGTTCTGGAAAGCGAAGGAAAGGGAACATGCGAGAGAGAGACAGGATCATTCTCTGGCCGATCTACTTCGATTCTGGAAGGACGCGGTCCGAGGGAAGGAGGGTTCCGAAAAGACTTGGACTGCAGAGCCCCAAGCTCAGTGACATCCAGAAAGCAGTAGAGAAGTTGGGACTTGAGTTTGAGGTTGTTCCGGATGCCATCTATCCCCGTTCTGCGTGGAGGAGAGCAGGTTATATTCTGGTTCCCAGAAGCGAACCTAAGAATCGCCTCCTCAAGGACATCGCTGAGAAGCTACAGAAGAGCAATATCTAGTTGAGATCTGGATTCCGGCTCAGAAACCTTTAAATAGTATGCGTCGTCTTTCACTTCTATCTTTTTGGGAGGAGAACACAAAGGCTTGCCGAGGCTAGGTCGGGTTATTCACATAACGCCGAGCAAGATGGCGATTGTCAAGGCCGAGAAACTCCCAAAGATCGGAAACAGGGTCGTTAACAAGGAAAAGAGACACATCGGAACCGTTTTTGACATAATCGGACCAACCTCCTCGCCTTACGTCGAAGTGAAACCTGACGTCAAAGATCCCGACACGCTTATTGACCATTTCCTGTATCTTCTCCCCTCACGCAGACAGAGGAAAAAACTGAGGAAGGGAAAGAAGTAGATGAGTAGGAAGAGGCTTGCCAAACCCAGTTTAGGGGAAATCCAACGTTGCCCCGAATGCGGCGGCGCAAGGCTGATGAGAGACTACGAGAATGCTGAGATCGTATGTATGGAATGCGGTTTCGTTATAGCGACGAAGATAGCTGATCAAGGTCCTGAGTGGAGGGCCTTCGATAACGAACAGAGAGAGAAGAGAGCGCGAGCTGGAGCCCCGCTGACCTATACGATTCATGATAAAGGACTCTCAACCGTTATTGATTGGCACGACAAGGATGTCTATGGGAAGAAGCTAGCACCAGACCAGAAGGCTCAGATCTACAGGCTGAGGAAGTGGCAGAGGCGGATCAGAGTCTCGGACGCTACGGAGAGAAACTTGGCCTTCGCTCTCTCTGAGATCACGAAGATCGCTAACAACCTCTCTCTTCCCAAAAGCATCTTCGAAACTGCTTCAGTCATATACAGGAAGGCGGTTAAAGAACGTCTGATCCGAGGAAGGTCGATTCAGGGAATCAGCGCTGCTGCGGTTTATATAGCGTGTAGGCAGTGCGGGCTTGTCAGGACGCTGGAAGAGATCTCGTCGGCCTCGAACATCACCAAGAAGGAGGTCGGCCGGAGCTACCGGTTCCTTGTGAAGGAGCTCGACTACTTCATCCCTCCAACGAAGCCAAGCCAGTACGTTTCGAAGTTCTCGAATCAGCTCACGATGCAGGGAAAGGTCGAGGAGATAGCGAGCAAGATATTGAAGGCTGCGAGGGAGCTCAAGCTCACCTCGGGAAGAGGGCCTACAGGTATAGCTGCAGCTGCTAGCTACATAGCGTCGGTTTTCACCGGGGAGAGGAAGACCCAGCGGGAGATAGCTGAAATAGCACAAGTGACCGAGGTCACGATAAGGAACAGATACAAGGAACTGTGTGAACGCCTCCTCTTCATAATGTCCCTGTGAACGTTTCCGATACCTTCTTCCCTTTTGCTCTGAACCGGGATTCTTCAGAGTCGAGCAGAGAGTGCGGTTTCTCTGAGAAGAATATCTTGAGATGGCGTTCCTATGGAAGAAGGATGGAAACTTATCGTCCTAGGGATTCTTCAGGGAGTCCTTGAGTGGCTTCCCGCCTCCAGCCAAGGACATCTCGTATTCGTCATGACCTATTTTTAAGGATAGACTCAGCAGATGCTCTAGGTCTCTCAGTATACCTTCACTCAGGAACTCTATTCGCCGCTGCAATATACTCTAGACGAGATCTCCTTGCCCTGTTCAGGACGCTTCGCAGATACCAGCTTCGACGCTTGAAACGGGAAAGCCGCCTGACCTCATTCCTCTTCTTCACGACCGTACTGACAGGGATCATCGGTTACCTTATCTATACAGACTCGCCGAGGCTACTAGTTTGCTCGGAGGGTTCTTCATGGTGGGCACAGGCATCGCGCTCGTATCGACTGGCCTAATCCAAAAGCTCGCAAAGGAAAGTGCGGAAAGGAGTGTTGATGACCTCAAGCTTGCCGACACCTTGATACTCGGAGTGGCTCAAGGACTGTCAGCATTCCCCGGCATTTCACGTTCAGGCATAACAATCTCTGCCCTCCTGATTCGAGGGTTCAAGGGAGAAGCTGCATCAAAGCTCT
>SMTZ1_10007839_pt1 | contig 10676 bp, 8 predicted proteins | sample DeeMarSWOR136_30_FD_25667 | JGI IMG/M metagenome (IMG submission 25667) | reverse complement strand
GTAACGAGTATAGATAGATTTCGCTTTTGAATAACATTTTTATTTAATTTTGAGGGATCTGCAAAATAGCATAGATTGTCATTTCGAGCGTAGCGAGAAATCTGAATAATGAACTGATATTATAAAGATATACAGATTTCTCACTCCATCCGCCGAGGCAAATTTCGTTCGAAATGACACCAAAATCTTAATTTTGCAAACGTTTAATTTAATTTTGATTTACATCTATGAGTGTACTTTAAAAACCGACTCCATAACTCAAATAATTTAAATTCATTATATAAAAACAATAGCTTGTAAAAGCGATGGAATCGATGCATCACCTTTTTAGACCCGGCTCATCTTTCAAAAATAAAACCTGACAAATAAAGTTGACCTTTCGAATCCTCGGGATTTGATGGTGTTACTCTTTTGATCTATTTGGGTCGTAGGAAATCCTTCTGGATAATCGATCCGCTCCCTTCCCCAGTTGTAGCCCAAAGTAAATAGCCTGGTATGAGCAAATATACTAACGCCGGGCAAGACAAAGTATTCGACACCGAAAGAAAGTGATAATCCGATGCTTTTGTTTTTCTCATATACCTGTTGATCAATAATTACCTCATCTCGATATACTGTTTTGTAAATGATATCTTTTTTGTTCATCCCAAAATTCAATCCTATTCCTGTGTATGGGCTCACCTTCTTTTTGGTATAAAAATTATGTCTAAATTCTGTTTCCACTGACCAGCTATAGTTTTCAAAAACGTCCTGATTCGGCGTGACATCATTATTTTTATCAAAAAATAGCCGTGCCCAGAAAAGAACCATATTTGATTCACCGATGTATCTTGACAAAGCAAGATCTGTTGAGGATTCGGTCAATAGAACCGGGGCTGATATTCCCCATTTCTTCTTATTATTTTGTGAAAAAGACAACAAAGGTATTAACAGAAAAAGAATAATGATCATTATTTTTCGGTTCATCTTGGGGTAATGATAATGGAATTTTGAACTGTTCTATTTACCGGTAAGGACATTTTTAACTTATCAAAACTTAACAGGTTTATGTCGTATGGGACATGCTCTGGTTCTTCTCGGTCAAAAAGAAAGGAATAATTTTTAAATATCTCGAGCAGTTTAATAAGTTTTGGTTGTGGATCAAGATAAATGAATGAAACCTTATTATGAATATCTTTAAATTTTTTATTCTCAAAAATATAGTTCAGGCAATAAAGCAGGTTTGGAATTTGTATGAGTGGGGCATAAATTAAGATATTGCCTTCATCAAACAAAAAGCAATCTTTAATTTTGTGATAAAGAATCTTGCCAACCGGAAATTCCTTTGAATCAAGTATCTTCTTTTTGCCAACCTGTTTTGCATCAACGACAAGTATATCTATGGGAATAGAGGTAAAAATCATTTCTGGCTTACGAACCAGAGGTAACGATTCGGCTCCTAAATCACCAGTGATAACGATATTTTTATTTCCGACTTTAATAGAGACCATTGAAGAACCAAGGACATGTCCCGCCTCATAGAGATTGATCAAAATCTTGCCGAATAAGTCATGGCTTTTACCATAATCAAGCTTAATAAATTGCTCGGAATATTGTTCAACATCATCATAGTATGCTCCCATGATTTCCGCAGTTGCGGGATGGCAAATAACAGGACCTTTAAACTTTCGGCTTACTAATATTTTTTGGATTAAACTTGAATGATCTCCATGATAATGCGTGATGATAATCGCATCCAGATTTTCAATATCATATTTGGACAAGATATAAAAGGATTTTCTTTTATAATCGTCAGGTCCTGGATCAACGAGAATTCTTTTTCCGTCTATTTCTAAAATAATTCCTGGGTGAATCGGAGCAATATCCGGGAAGAACTGGACATTAACCTGGTGGGAACTATTCAATCGTTTGATTCTCCTTGTTTAATTCCCTATCCAAAAAATGCTGAAACCAGAATTGCACGTTTTCTCGCATAGAGTGATTCCGTTTGGGAAATTCCACACCGTGTCGAGCATCTGGATACAGCATCACTTCGAAATCTTTGTTCAAATCCTGCAGCTTGCTGATAAATTGAATGGTATTTTGCATGTGGACGTTATCGTCCATGGTGCCGTGCGTGATGAGTAAATAGCCTTTATATTTATCCGCGTGTGTCATTGCTGATCCAAATTCGTAGCCTTTGGGATTTTCTTGGGGTGTGTCCATGTAGCGTTCGGTATAGACAGAGTCGTAAAGTTTCCAATCCGTTACTGAAGATTGGGCAATACCGTGAGTAAAATAATCAGCACCGTAAGTCAGCGCCATGCAGGCTACATAACCACCATAGCTCCCGCCAGTGATACCAATGCGATTGGGATCAATAAACGGCTTTTCATGCAGCCATCTTACCGCAGCAATGAGATCGTTCATCTCCCATTTGCCGAGATTTCGGTGCATTAGCGCAACTGCTTTTTTGCCGAAATGCCCTGATCCACGATGATCCACGCTCACTACAATGATACCGTGTTGGGCGTAGTAATGAGAACTTAACGATTGAAACGAGTTTGAAACAGTCGGGGAATCTGGACCACCATAGATTCGAAAGATCACTGGATATTTTTTTGTTTCATCAAAATCAGGTGGCAAAACCCAAATTGCCGGCAAATTGTATCCATCACCCGAAGGAATGGTAAACAGCTCAACCTTACCCAGTTCATATTCATCCATGATCTCTGTTCTCTGATCTCCTAAGTTTCGAATCAATTCACCATCATTGGAATATAAATCAATTTTACTGGGTTGATAAACATTGCTATATGTGTCGATAAAATATTTTCCGCCTGGAGAGACCATACAACGATGGTTGCCTTCAATTTTCGTCAGCCGTTTTAAGTTCTTCCCTTTTAAACTAACCTTGTAAAGATGGGTTTCTGTCGACTTTTCCTTTGTGCCTCGGAAATAGACTGTGCCATGTTCTTCGTCAACCAGCACGACATCACTAACGCTCCATTCTCCTTCGGTTAAACGATTTTTCAAATTACCTTTTAAATCATAATAATAAAGATGAGACCAGCCATCCTTATTTGATCTCAATAAAAATCCGCCACCATCCTTAAGGAAATAAAGATCATTAAAAAATTCGACCCAGGCATCCTGTTTTTCGTCGTAGATGTCCATTATCTTGCCACTCTCCGGGTCTGCTGAATAAATTTTAATATTGTCCTGTTCTCGATTCATCCATTGGAAAAATAATTGCTTGCTATCCCTGGTCCAGAATGGCCAGGCAATATAATGATCGGCTTTTTCTTCAATATCCACCCAGACGAGCTTGCTGTCGTTTAAATGATAAATTCCCAATTTGACGTACGGATTGGGATCGCCAGCCTTGGGATAGTGAGCGATCTCCAATTCGCCATGAACACCATTGGCTCGATAAAGCGGGAATGTTGGTACTGGACTATCATCGAATCGTAGAAATGCGAGCATCTCACTATTTGGCGACCACCAGAATGCAGCATAGCGGGAACGCCGACCAAGAATTTCTTCATAATACACCCAGGAAGCCCAGCCATTGTAAATTGTATCTGAGCCATCGTTAGTTAATTGATGTTCCAGTCCAGCATCAATATCAAGGGCATATAGATTGTGGTCACGTGTAAAAGCTGCATATTTACCATTTGGTGAGAATCTGGGATTTTTTTCTTCTGAGAGTGTCGCGGTTAGCTGCTTAAATATTTGTGTTTTGGTAGAAAAATAATATAAATTGTTTTTGTGATTAAATAAGAATTCGGTATCATCTTCTGTCCTATCTGCGCTTCGTTGAAATGAAAATCCTTTAGGTAATTTGTCTTTGTACTTTTCTTCATCCAGATAAATAATTGTTTCGCCGGTAGTCGCATTCACTTTCATTAATTTTGGCGTTTCTTGTTCATCTTCCTCATCCGATCTCATTTCCAGGTAATGTTCATCATCAAGCCAACCGCGGATTCGTGGAAGTGAACCAAGCAATCGAGGTTCGCCTCGTTGAAAGACCTGCTTATAAGAGAGCTTCTTCTTTTGTGTCCAGCCGGTAGTAACTGCAATTAGCAGAGTGAGAACAATTATTCCAAGAGCAAAGAAATAACTTTTTTTAATTAGCATTAAAATTCCTCCTCCTAAATTTATTCAGAAAATTCTGAACTAAACTGATTCCATTGTTCTGGATGATGAAATCGATTTAAACAAATCGGTACTGACGATAAAAATTCAAATTTTTATTTCAATATATAAATTTTACTTAAAATATGCAAGTTAAATAACTGATGTGACTTGCAATAATCTCACTCCATTAAAATTCATTTGACTATTTTGCAACTTTTTTCTATATTACAATTATGAAAAGAACAGCAAACCCAGAATTAGACAAAATTTTATGCAAAGAATTCCCCTGCCTTGATTATGGTTTTGTTCGGCTCATCGATTACATGGGCTCGGATGAGTCAATTGTACAGGCAGCCCGGGTATCTTATGGCAAAGGCACGAAAAGTGTGTTACAGGATCGGGGATTGATTCGATACCTGTTTCGGCACCAGCATACGACTCCGTTTGAAATGGTTGAATTTAAATTTCACTGTAAGCTGCCTATTTTTGTGGCTCGACAATGGATTCGGCATCGAACTGCGAGTGTGAATGAATATTCGCTCCGCTATTCCCAGGCGCATAATCAATTTTATATGCCTGAGCCTGAGGTGATACGGGCACAATCAACAACTAACCGACAGGGACGTTCGTTGGATGCTGTTCCTGAAGATCTTCAACAAAAGGTGCTTACCATTTTAAAGAAATATACAACCCAGGCCTGGGATGATTACCAGCAACTTGAAGATTCCAACATTGCAAGGGAATTAGCCCGAATTAACCTGCCTGTTTCACTTTATACCGAATGGTACTGGAAAATTGATTTGCATAACCTCCTTCATTTTCTGAGGCTACGACTACATCCGACTGCTCAGTATGAAATACGGGTTTATGCCAAAGCGATGGCTGAGATCCTGAAAATCGCAGTCCCGCTAACCTGGGAAGCTTTTGAGGACTATTCGCTTCATGCTAAAACCTTCTCCCGAATTGAGATTGAGATGATAAAAGAAGCCTTAGCTAAATCTGCACCACAGAATTGGGAGGAAATGGCGCAGGCGAAAGGATTGTCAAAAAGAGAGATTAGAGAATTTATTGAAAAAATTAATACTGATAATAATTGAGATGTAATTTTTTAGATTAATTCCCTATTTTGTTCAGTTGATTACTTTTTTTGATCTATACTGGATACTCGATCCTCGATTCTTGTTAAAATAAGCCCAGCATCCTGAATCCAGTATCTGATGTCCAGTATCCTTATATTTTCACAGGTCGCAATTAGAGTAGAAGCTTATATACTGGCTATGGTTTACTTTTTTGTGTCATGTCCCGATATATCGGGACATCTCCTAACTATTTGTTATTAAGGAGATTCCTGCATACGCAGGAATGACAAAAATAATGAAATTCTTACCCATAACGAGTATAAATTCGTAGATGAGCAACTAAGAGGAGCGCCTCATGAATGAAAAAATTGAATATACAGTAGTTGATCGATTTTTAAAGTATGTAAAGTATGATACCCAATCATTAGAAAATTCTGATACTTACCCCAGCACTGAAAAACAGAAAATTTTGGGTAAGGAATTGGTTAAAGAGCTTAAAAAGATGGGACTTTCGGATGCGAAAATTGATAAATATGGGTATGTCACCGCAACGCTTAAAGCAACAACAAAGAAAGAAGTGCCAACAATCGGATTGATCGCTCACATGGATACCTCTCCCGATGTTTCTGGCAAAGATGTGAAACCGATTATTCACAAAAAATACCAGGGTGGTGATATTGTTCTACCTGGAGATCCAACCCAAATTATTCGATTTAAAGAAAATCCAGCACTGAAGCAGCAAATTGGAAATGATATGATCACAACTGACGGTACAACACTGCTTGGCGCTGATAACAAAGCTGGTATTGCTGAAATTTTTGATGCTATTCACCATCTTGCTAAACATCCAGAAATTGAACACGGTACGATTCGAATTGCCGTCACACCGGATGAGGAGGTTGGTGAGGGGACGAAGTACTTTGATGTGAAAGCGTTTGGCGCTGATTACGCTTACACCATCGATGGGGAAACAGTAGGGGAAGTAGAGAATGAAACGTTCTGCGCTGATACGGTGAATATCAAAATAAATGGCAAGAACGTGCATCCTGGCTATGCCAAAAACAAAATGGTCAATTCGGTGAAAGTCGCAGCAAGATTAATCGACCAATTGCCAAAAGATCAACTTTCACCGGAGACCACTGAAAAAAGGAAAGGCTACATTCATCCCAATAGTTTGAATGGGAATGTAGAGGAGACAGTGATCAAACTTTTTATCCGAGATTTTACAGTAGAAGGATTAAAAGAAAAGGAGGATTTCCTGAAGAAATTGGCTGATCAGGCAGTGGCTGAATACCCAGGCGCCCAACTGAATTTTGAAGTTATTGAATCTTACCGAAACATGAAATACGAAATTGAAAAAAATCCAAAGGTTGTGGAATATGCGCTTGAGGCAGTCAGACGTAGCGGAATTGAACCGAAAAAGAACATCATCCGGGGTGGTACGGACGGCGCCAGGCTGTCTTACAAAGGTTTGCTCACGCCAAATATCTTTACTGGCGGACATAATTTTCATTCAAAATTGGAATGGATTTCAGTGCAGGATATGCAAAAAGCAGTAGATGTGATCGTTAATTTAGTAAAGATTTGGGCTGAGAAGTGAAATATTAGCAAGGATTTTACAAATTCAATTTGAAAATATATGGATTACGTCCACTAAAATTCAGGGCATTTTTATGTATCCCTATTTCACACGCTATTGGAAACCTCTCTTAGTTCTTTTGGTTATTCTTACTTCCTGGATTTCATTTCTAAATACAGATATCATTAAAGAGGATATGAGTTTCAAATATTTTCGGGCGCTCTATTATTCTATTGATCTGTTCCTGGTTGGTGCGATAGACATTGGCTTTCCAGGAGAAGGAGCAAAAATATTCATCATCACACTGTGGGTTTGCTACTTCCTTGCCCCGCTTCTTACGGTAAGCTTTGTCTACCAGGTTGTTCAAGAAAAAATATTGAGTCGCCTAACTCCAGCATTATCCGAACATACAATCATCTGCGGGCTTGGCAGAAACGGAAAACTTATTTACCATCTTGTGAAGGAATATTCTCCGAAGCGCCACCGGGTGGTTTTAATAGAAAAAGATATCAACAATCCCTTTAGTGAGGTGTTAGAAAAGGATCGGACGACGTGGTGGATTAAAAATGATTTCACCAAACAGCCTGTATTGCAAAAGGCAAGAGTGGACACCGCAAGTCGGGTTTTTGTGACGACGAATATCGATCTGGCGAATTTGAACGCGATGGTGGAGATACTTGATATTGAGAAGAAAACCGAGGATTTTAAACTGTTTTGTCACCTCGGTGATTTAACGCTGCATAAAAATTTTGGTGAGACAATTTTCAGGGAAGATAAATTTGCCAAGGTAAATTTATTCAATGGTTATCAATGCGTAACACAGAGAATGTATGAAAACTGGATTGTAGAAAAAGGCTATCTCAATCCTGATGGAAATATATTTGTCATTTTAGGATTTGGGCGGTTCGGTCAGATGCTTTATTCACATTTGATCTCAGATCAGAATAGAAATTCGAAGGATGAAATCTTTATCACGACGATTAAAACTAAATCCACTTATGACTTGGAAAAGCTACAGTACAATTGGACAGGTAAAAAAAAGGAATGTCTCTGCAAAATTCATAAACCGGAATATATGGACATGAATAGCCCTGCTTTATGGGATAAGGTCGCTAAGCTGGATAAGTCGTTTAAGAAACAGTTGCTGATATTCGCCTGCTCGGACAATGACATTCAAAACCTCAATTTAGCCATATCAATGAAATTGAACGGACCTGAACGACTGAAGAAAGCGACAATTTTTTGTCGTATGTATTCCCATACCGCTAAAGAAATCAATGATATTTTAGAGCGCAGAATTACCAGGAGTCAGGCAAAGGATATCATCCTGTTTCCATTACAGGAGGAATTGAAGGAGGCGTTTCGGCGGGTATTGTTTGAATGAATTAGAATATATAAAAAGAGGCTCTTATCCGATGATAAATTCTCAAGACATCCAAACTGTTCTCGAATATGTTAAAATGCACTGGCAAAATACTGTAAGATACGAACCCGAGGATAAAGGTACGTTATTGGGTTTACCTTATCCCTACACAGTTCCCTGCCAGAAAGAAAAAACAATGCAGCAAAATTTTTACTGGGATACTTATTTCACAAACGTCGGGTTGTTAAGACAGGGTTTTCAACATCTTGCAAAGAACAATGTTGATAATTTAATCTATGAAGTTGAAAAATACGGCTATGTGCCCAATGGAAATCGCACCTATTTTCTTGACCGCTCTCAACCACCGTATCTTTCTCTAATGGTCAGGGAAATCTTTGAACAATTTCAAGATATCGATTGGCTGAAATCTGCCTTTGAAACATTGAGAAAAGAATATGATTTTTGGATGAAAAATCGAATGACACCGATCGGATTGAACCGACATTTTCACCATTCCACAAATGGTGAACTGGTTGAATTTTGGGATGATGTGAAAAACCGTTTAATTTTTAAGCCTAAAAGTCGCAGAGAAATTTTGCAGATCAGCAGTCAGTATTTAGCCGAAGCCGAAACCGGCTGGGATTTTACACCTCGTTTCGAAACTCATTGCGCCGATTTCGTTCCGGTGGATTTGAATAGTTTGCTTTTTATGAATGAAATCAATGCTGTCCATTTTTGTGAAACTTTGGAGAACACTGAAAAAGAAATTTGGCTGCAACGTGCTTCAAAACGAAAAAAACTTTTAAATAAATATTGCTGGAACCAGGAACAAGGATTGTTTTACGATTATGATTTTTTAAATAAGCGTAGAGGCAGAATTGCTTCTCTGGCGACCTTTTTCCCATTATGGGCTAATCTGGCATCAATGGAACAGGCGAAATCAGTTGTTCGTAATTTAAACAGATTTGAATATGAGTACGGTGTTTCAGTCTGTGAAAATAGCAACCAGAAAATAATCTATCAATGGGATTATCCCAACGGCTGGCCCCCGCTTTTTTACATTACGATTGCTGGATTAAAAAACTATGGCTTCATCAATGAAGCAAGACAAATTGCTGGGAAATATTTGAAGGTTGTGATCAAAAATTTTAAACAGACCGGCGATCTCTGGGAAAAATATAATGTGATCGATGGCTCCACCAAAGTAAAAAACGAATATGAGATGCCTGCGATGATGGGCTGGACTGCTGGAGTGTTTGTTTATTGTGCAGAACTCTGGAATGTATAAGCAACGCCATTTCATAATTTAATGGATTTCATTCAAAAACGCTTTAGTGAAATTATCCAGAATCAAAATATTTTTATTGACATTATGATCGAAATATTGTATCTTGTACTGAAAATGGATTATGCGATATAAAAAATAGTTAAATTATGAAAGTATTTATCAGTCATTCACAAGAAGATGAAGTGTTAGCCAGAAGGATTGCCGATGTCCTTAAGAAAGAGGGACTGGATGTATGGGATGACCGTGAAATTTTTCCTGGAGATAATTGGGCAGAAAAAGTTGCCACGGCACTGAATGAGTCAAACGCCATGGTTGTTTTGCTGACAGCCGATGCCTTGAAATCTCGTTGGGTGCAGCATGATATTTCGTTTGCTCTCAGCGAAATACGCTACAAAAAACGATTGATCCCTGTCATCGTTGGCTCTCCAGAAAAATCTAAAGGTGACTATTATCCCTGGATTCTAAATCGTCTCAAAACTATCAAACTGGATGCTCATAAAAATAATGAAGAAGACCTGAAACAGATTGCCAGAGCTCTTTTAGAAGTTTCCGCAGACCCGACGGCTTAACACATTTATACCTATGCTGCCCAAAGAAGTTTTTATCTCTCATTCAGATTTTGATCACGATTTCGCCACTCAGGTAGCAGAAATGCTGCGAAATCACAGGATTCCAGTATGGTTTAGTGCGAATTGTATCAAGGGTGCCCAGCAGTGGCATGACGAGATCGGCTCTGCCCTGAATCGATGTGATTGGTTTGTCATTATACTCTCTCCACATGCAGTTGATTCGATGTGGGTAAAAAGAGAGCTTCTCTATGCCCTGCAGCAACGACGCCTGGTCGATAAAATTATCCCATTACTCTTCAAACCTTGTAATTATAAAGAATTTTCCTGGACATTATCTCAATTTCAGATGATTGATTTTACCCGGTCATTTGAAGGCGGCTGTCGAGAACTTTTACGTGTTTGGGGGATTGGTTACCAATCTCACCAGATTTCTTGAAGAATATAAAAAATGGACTCCACTTCCAAAGTGGAGTCCATTTTTCATTAAAACGGATTAGTGAAGAGCTAAAAGTGAATAGTGTAAAGGAAATCTATTTGCCAATTCTATTTATGAAATTGACTGTTTGAGGAAAATAGTCCTGGAATTTTTGATGGAGTGCTTGATATTGATTTTCGCTGACCAATTTTCTATTATATGACTTCCATAGCCAATGTTCTGCTTCTTTTGCTGATGAAAATG
>SMTZ1_10007838_pt1 | contig 10676 bp, 9 predicted proteins | sample DeeMarSWOR136_30_FD_25667 | JGI IMG/M metagenome (IMG submission 25667) | reverse complement strand
CCCCAGCCGTATCAGGTTCACGGCCCACATCGAGTTCAGGTTCTTTTGTATACGGCGTGAACCCCTGCACTGAGGCACTCAGCACGATACGGTTCGATCCGTCAGGGTTGTATTCCAGTGTTTCCAATTTCACGCTGTCGCTTAAAATGTCGAAAATGAACTCTTTGAAATCGATGAGATCACCCTGTTCGACCTCCCAGCGGTCGACCGAAAAATCAGAATCGGGACCAATAGAGAACTTGATCACGTGGGAAACGGTACCGAAATGGGTACCCACGGGATCGTAGGCAATCCAACCGAGGTCGGGAAAGTAGACCTCAAGCCAGTGTTTTTCATCATTGGGATAATCGTATATGTATCTTCCTCCTTCAGTATCAACGGCAATCTCCTGCTGGAATGAAATCCCGTATACGACCCTCACCGGTATTCCCAGTCCCTTGAATATGGAAGCCGCCAGGTTGCAGAGGCCTCTCTCATCACCTTTTTGTCTCTTCAATACGGAGAGAGCGTCATAACTCTTCTGCGTTTCGGGCTCTTTTGACAGGCGAATGTGGCTGTCAATCCAGAGAAATACATTCCTGACCACATCGACCTCACGGTTCAGGCCGTACGCAATGGATCGGCCTATATAATTGACCATGAAATCGTTGGACGGTGAGAGGATAGTGGAGTTGAGGTAGAGCTTCATGCGCTCATCTGTAGCGACAGGGTAGGGTGCACTGCTGTCGATCGGATAGAAGTTCGAAAATACCTGTACCGAGAACTGGAGATCGGTCTGTATTATGCGAATCTCCTTGTTCCAGATGAGCTCCACCCCGCTGTTTCCGTACTCATCGACAAAGTCCCTCGTTTCAGTAGGGAATGGGTTGAAGGTTTTCCTGAGTTTCGTGATCGTCTGTGTATGCAGTCCTTCGGTTTGTGAAGCGGGCAGGTACATTCTAAAGCTCAAGTTTTTCGTTTCCGAGTAGCTGCTGAGCCGCCTGGTCAGATAGGCCGTCAGGGTACTGTTCATCTCGCCCTGAACGGTGATGAGCTCGGCACTGAGCTCACGGGCCGAACACACGAGAAGAGCGACAAAGAGGGACAGAAGGAGCTGTCTCTTGAAACTGCTCACCCTTTTCTTTTTAAATCCGATCATTGTAAGGATAGATAATCCTTTGTGGATATTCGGTCTGATATATTATACTCATATACGGTGAAAATCAATAAAAATGCGATGGTTCAAAACGGTCACTTACATCTTTTCGCCACTAATTGCCACACTGGTTTGCGGTATCCTGCTTGTACGGTATGGAATTCTTGGTGGAACCTGGTTTGTCTTCATCGTTCTAATCGGACTCATTGTTTCCATCGCGAACAGTTTCATCATTTCACTGAAGATCATGAAAAAGTAGGTTAAAGCAGTGCCATGGAGGTACGACCTTGAGCTTGCGTGTAGTTCACCTCCTCCTGTGTCTCGTACTCACAGCCGCCTCAGCACCCAACGTTCTCAATGGCGATAAAAGCAGGATTTATGATACCGTGACTGGTATTGACAGCTATGGTGAGTTGGAGTACCTTGAGGCCCCCAGACCGAAGGTCATTCTTTCAAAGAATGAACTCTACCACTACGAAACGCTCGAGGTTTTTCTGGCAGGTGTTGACGGGCTTGATGCTTCCAAGTTCTCGATTCGAGTAGTTCGTGACGGGCGTGTGTACCCATCTGCAGGTCTGGAAAAGAGCGTGACCTTCACGAGATGGGATTCATCGTTCAGAGCGGTGTATCTTCCGGGTTGGAATCAGCGGGATGGCGAGTTTGAAATCGAATTCTACTATGATGGGAATCTCCTTCGCACCGATGCTCCTGTTACATTCAAGCTTCTTCGGCGGCCTCTCCCTGAGATTGAACAGGGTATATCAATCGCAGATCTGGAGATGAACAAGAGCATCCGGGAACAGAGTTTTATCGATCCCTTCGGGATGAGAAGCGACTATTCCGCCATTCTCGAATGGGCTCGATTCATGGACGCAGATATGCTCTGGATCCTGGCAGGTGAAACTACATCATTTTCTAAAAGAGGGAAAAGTGCGTCTCCCTGGGATGCTGGGCCTCTGGAAAACATTAAATTACTCAAGGGGCTTGCACCGCAGTACGGCATCGGTATCGGTGCCTATATCATGTCCTACTATGTTCCGGGTCAAAACGGCATTCCAGAGCGATACAAGCCAGGGCTAGGATATGATGCAGATACAGGCAACCTGTACGAGTCGAGACATATTTCCCTTGCATGTGAACGTCGTCTTCAGGACATAATAGAGCTTGCGCGCCAGTTTCAAGATGATCCGGAGATCGGATACATCGGCTTTGACTTCATCAGAACGGGTAGGGTTGATGGCTACGAGCTCGCTGAGCAGGTTATTCTCGATACCAACATCGTAACGCCTGAGAATTGGAGGGACATGAACGGTACCGACAGGATACGCTGGTTTGCTCGTAAGATCGAGGTTGAGAAAGACCCGCTCATCATCGAGAAGTGGCGCTGGTGGCGGGCACACCTGGTGGCGGAAATCATCAAACAGATAATGGACGAGGCTCACATCACGAAACCTGTATGGGTATATACTCTAGGCTGGAACCACGGCAAGGAACACGGTCAGGATCCAGTCATGTTCTTCGATGCCGGTGTGACGTACGACGCAGTCATGCTCTATGAGGCAACACAAAGTCAGTTTGCCCGTCTTCTCACACACTGGAATGAATATATAAGCGCCGAACAGGGAAACATGCTGGTTGGATCCTGTGTGGATTACAAACTGCTCGACTCCGATGTACTGTCACCACCACAAGAGCTTTTCAGGAGGAACACGGAGGCCTACCGATCTGTCATGCGCAACGGCTTCGCGAAGGGGATATTCTTTCACGACATAGCCCGCGCATTTTGGGGACGTAAAGGAGAGTACCGTTTCATGGACTACGCTATCGCTCATATGTCGAGTGTATACAACCTTAAAAGGGAGCTCAACAACCTCGATCTGGTGGTGGATATACGATTCGAGCAGGGCGGTCCCGAAAGTATCAAGGGAAGCATACAGTTCAAGAACAACAGCACACAGACCCTTCAGGATATACGCATAGAGCTTCTTTCGCCTCGACTTCCAACAACCATAACATACTTCAGACACACCGATGCTGAAAATGAGCACCAGGTCACCATCAATGCACCCGATACCCCATCCATGAGTCTTGGTGACCTGTGGACCTTTGAAACGATATCCGTGCCATTTCTGATACGCAATCTGGACCCCGGTCATAAAGCAATTCTTTTTCGAGTTGCAATCGAGGATTATCGCCAGTACTATGTACATGAACTGATCGACTTTGAAAACATTGAAGTTGATCATGAAAAATTGGCGCAGAAATGAGGGGTTGTCTCTTGATGAAACAGCTCGCAGTGACGGCCATCGTGTCATTTCTCCTTGCAGTCTCGGGTATTGCGTGCACGGATCAAAAAGAGAAGGGACGTGGTTTGTCCCTTTTCCGACGTGATGAACGGATACGGGAAGGGGAAGTTGAAAGAAAGGGGGATAAAAGCAAGGACTCCCTGGCATCTGGTATCGATCGTCCCGTTACTGCTGAAGAGCTCACTCTTGAACTATTTGTGAAGATCACCATCATGTACAATAAGCAAAACCGGCGATGGATTGAGGAGTCGCAATCGCTTCCTCCCAAAAAGCAGGAGCAGTATCTGGAAAGTATGAACAATGAATTCTTTTCCGTGCTGGGTTTGACGGAGGAGGAGTACGTTGCGTACAGTCAGGCCCATATCGAAGAACTAGATGCCTACATCGAAAAACATCCTGAATTGAGGTCCCAACTCATGGAACAGTGAGTTCCTACCTATGTTTACACTGTCTTCATCAAATTGTAAGGGTGAGACCCTCACGGGCATAGAGAAGGTTGGGGAATTGTCCTTTGTATTTCGTCTCATTTCTCTCGAGCTGCGCATCGGTGGACATGGGATCATGATGGGTCAGCACCAATTTTTTCACATCCGCTTTTTTTCCCACCTCGATTGCCATTTCAGGAATGCTGTGCCCGAATCCCTGTCGCGGGGTTGGAAGGGCCGTGTACTGTTCCGCGGAGTATTGGGCATCGTGAATGAGCATGTCAGCCCCCCGGGCGAAATGTATCAGCTTTGCATTTCCGAACAGAAAGCCCTCAACATCGGTAGCAAATACCAGTGATTTTCCGCCGCACTCGATTCGGTATACCAGCACGCCGTTTGCAGGATGGGAAAAATCTCTCATCACTTTTACCACGATGGTTTTATCCTTTATCTCGTAGGTCTTATGAAACCTGTTGATCAGAATGGGTGATCTCTTTGGCAGGTGGAAGAGAATCAGATGCTGTTCACCAATCGTGGCGAATTGCTTTATCGAGCTCGAGCTCAGAAGGTCTATGGGAAAGTTGGGCGGTGTCATGGAGCGTTCCAGTACGACCTGAATCTCATCTCCGAAATTGAGAGGACCGAAGAGGTGAAGTTTCGATTGTTCAAGGTAGAGGGGCGTGAAAAAGGGGAAACCCTGCGTATGGTCATGATGCAGATGAGTGAAGAGCAGGGTAAGCTCCAGCGGGCCCTTTGCGCCATTCTTGAAGTAGCTGGCCGCGATTGCATTGCCTAGACGCACGATTCCGGTTCCCGCATCTACGATGATTGTAACGTTCGATATCGTTACTTCAACACACGTCGTGCTTCCTCCAAAATGCACGGTATCTTCACCGGGGACAGGGTAACTACCCCGTACACCCCAGAACGTTATCTTGAATTCATCTTTCATGGGCTTTCTCGCAGAACAGAAAATACGCCTGTTTCCGTTATTACATGATCGACAGGTAGATCATGATCCTTTACAGGTAATTCGTCAAGCATCAAACAGTTATAGGTAAGTGCACAGACCGTTGCATGCCTGTGACGTTCCACGAAACGGTCGTAGAATCCCCCGCCATACCCGAGACGCTCACCCCTACGTGTGAAAGCGAGACCGGGTGCAATGATAAGTTCGAGGTTTCGGTAATCCAGCTCTGGACAGCCCTCTACGGGTTGCAGAATACCATATGCGCCCGGTTCGAGGGAAGAGCGGGTATCCTCGATCACAAAGGCCCGCATCTCACCGGTGGTAAGATTGATTCGGGGAACCGAAACAGTCTTGCCCGTATGCAGGGATGCTTCGATGATGGGGAAGGTGTTGACCTCGCTCCGGAAGCTTACGAAGCAGAAGATGAATGTGGAGGAACGGTAGCAATCCCAGGCGAGAAGGTGCTCGGTGACAGCATGATCGAGCCTCTCTTTTATCCGGGTCGGGATGCTGTCTCGAATCTCCTGGAGCCTTCTTCGCAGATCCGCTTTACCCACGAGATTATTCCCCTTCTTCCTGGAGTTTTCGCAAGAATTCCAGCCGCCGTTTCATCTCCTTTTCTTCGCCAAGAACACCGGGCTCATAGAAGAGCACAGGGTCCTTCATGTACTGCTGCAGTACATAGTGGTACTTGAAATCATGGGGATAGCGATAGTGTTTTACTGCCGGATGTGCGGATTTGAGATGATCCGGAACCTCCAGGTTGCCCTTCTCCCTCACATAGGCAAGTGCCTTCTCAATTGATCTGTAGCTGGAGTTACTTTTTGGCGCCAGAGCCAGATGAAGGGTCACATGGGACAGAATGAGCCGTGCCTCTGGCATGCCCACCATGTCAACGGCTTCATACGCGGATACTGCGAGAGTGAGGGAAAGTGAATCAGCCAACCCGATATCCTCACTCGCAAGTATTATGAGCCTTCGCGCAATGTAGAGGGGATCTTCCCCCGCTTCGAGCATGAGAGCCAGCCAGTACAGGGCGGCATCGGGATCAGTACCGCGTACGGACTTGATGAATGCGGATATGACATCATAGTGATAGTCTTCGTCACGATCATAGAGCAGGGGCTGCTTTCCGATTATGCTTTGTATATCCTGCATGTTCACAGATTCAGGTTTCCCTATGGCCAGGGCGGCCTGCAACAGGTTGAACAATCTTCTTGCATCTCCGTTTGAGTACTCGATGAGGTATGATCTGGCACCGTTCTCCACCACGAAACCGAGCTTTTTCTCAGCCTGCTCCACTATTTTCTCGAGGGCTTGCTCTGAGAGCCTCTCGAACTCGAACAGGAGTACCCGGGACCGGAGAGGAGGAATGAGATAGAAAAAGGGGTTTTTCGTGGTCGTACCAATGAGCGTGACCACATTCTCTTCGAGAGCTGGAAGAAGACCGTCCTGGACCATCTTGTTGAAGCGGTGTATCTCATCGATGAACAGGAGGGTTTTTCTCCCGAGCAATCGATTGTGCTCTGCCTTTTTCAGGGCATTACGGAGGTCCTCCGTTTTCGCTGTAACGGCGTTGAGGCGTATGAATTCGCTCTCCGTTCTCCGTGCGATGATCTTTGCAAGCGCTGTTTTTCCACATCCTGGAGGGCCGTAGAACACAGAAGAAGGGACGCGATCGCTCTTGATAAGCCGCAGGAGAGCTCCCTCGGTTCCTAAGAGTTTTTCCTGACCGAAGAATTCGTTCAGATCCTGCGGAGCACATCTATTTTCAAGCTGGTCGTTTTCCCTTTGCTGGTCACTGAAGAGGCTGGTCATACCTTGACATATCCTTTATGAAGCAGCGACGAGATTCTTGCCCTCAGCAATGAGCTGGTTGGTTCTATGAGTGCTCCTGGACTCAGCCATAATGCGTACAACCGGTTCAGTATTTGACGCACGAATATGAAGCCATTCTTCGTTGTTATATATTTTAATACCATCCTGTGTGTCAAAGCTATGTTGTGTATAGATCTCCTTTGCGCGTCGCAACAAATGCTTGTACAGAACCTGCACATCACTGACTGTGTGAGATATTTTATCTTTTTTTATACAATATGAAGGAAAATCTTCAATAATGTGCGAGAGTTTTCTGCCCGTTTCCATGGAGAGGAGCTCGAGTATCAAACCCATGGCAACAAGACTATCCCTGCAGGGGTTGATCTCCGGTACGATAACGCCACCATTTCCCTCGCCTCCAAAGCAGAGTTTCTTACTGCGAAGCAGATCGGTGACGTTGATCTCGCCGATCTTTGTACGGAAGACCCTGCACCCGTGACGCCGTGCAAGGTCATCCACCATCATGGAGGTTGATAAATTGACCGCAATGTCGGTCTTTTTCCGCCTCAGGTAGGTTTCACCGGCAAGGATGAGAGTGTACTCCTCACCGATGGGGACTCCTCCATCCGACACCACAGAAAGACGGTCTGCATCAGGGTCCTGAGCAAAGCCCACATGAGCTTTTCTCTTCTTCACCTGTGAGGCAAGGGGTGACAGGTTTTCAGGAACCGGCTCTGCACCACGGGGAAAGTTCCCAGTTATATCCTCATTGATGCTGTACACGGTGCAACCGAGGGACTCTAAAAGGGGCCGGTCAACGACAGCGCCCGCGGCGCCGCAGGGATCGATGACCACCCGGAATTTATTCTTCCGTATCCTTTCGCAGTCGAGGAACCGCAGTACCTCGCGTATATGCAGAGGGGCTGCGTCCTGATGAACAATGGTCTCACCGAGGTCCTGATGTCCTTTCCACGCGAAATTGCTGCCCTGTGTCACCAGGTTACTGATTTTCTCAACCTGCTGAGCTTTTATAAACAGGCCTCGTGCGTCGCACAGTTTGAGGGCATTCCACTGCGCGGGGTTGTGGCTTGCTGTGATGACGATTCCACCATGGCATCCAAGCCGGCGTGTTGCAAGAAGCGCTGTCGGGGTTGGTGCAATACCGATATTGATACAGTTCCACCCCAGGGCATTCGCAGACGCTTCCACGATTTTCTCCAGGAGTTTTCCGCTGTTCCTCGAGTCACGACCGATGAGCACCGTTCCCTTCGACCTGCCCAGGGTAGTCAGAAAGGCGGCAACGTAGGAGAGAACTGTTTCTGGAAAGAGGTCTTGGCCAACGATGCCTCGAATTCCTGAAACGCTTACCTTGAGTGCCATGCCTCTATCCTTGTTACAACCACTTCTTTCTCTTGAAGATGAAAAGCATCGTGGCACCAATACCCGCCATGGCACCGAGCACTGCAGGGTAGCCATACTTCCATCCGAGCTCAGGCATGAATCGAAAGTTCATACCGTACACCCCGGCTATGAAGGTAAGGGGGATGAAGATGGTGGCAATGATGGTAAGCACACTCATGATCTTGTTCATACGGAAGCTGATGCTTGAGAGGTAGCTGTCGAACATCCCGGCTACCAGATCACGCAGGTTTTCAACAGCGTCAATGATCTGGATAGTATGGTCATACACGTCCCGAATGAATATCTCTGTAGACTTTGCGATTCTCGCGTACTCACCGCGAGACAGCATGTGGAGTATTTCGCGCACGGGCCAGACAAATCTGCGGATCATGTTCAGCTCCCGCTTGAGCATGCCGATGGTGTGCGAAGTCTCGACGGTTGGACGCTCGCGTACCTGCTCATCGATGGTCGTGATGCGGTCTCCGATTTTCTCGAGTATCACGAAGTAGTTGTCAACGATGGCGTCGACAAGGGCGTAGGCGAGAAAATCGTTTCCCATTTTCCGGATTCGACCCATACTTTTTCGTATGCGTTCTCGCACGCTATCGAACACGTCACCCGGTCGTTCCTGAAAGGTCACGACGTACCGGCCACCGAGAAGTATGCTCACGTGCTCACTTAGGACGGACTCACTGGACTGATCAAAGGTAAGCATCTTCAGCATGATGAGGAGATTATCTCCATGCTGTTCAATCTTTGGACGCTGATCCACACTCACCACGTCTTCGAGCAGAAGGGGATGGATATTGAAGAGCGTACCGACCCGCTCCATGAGAGCGGTATCACTCAATCCATCTATGTTGACCCAGCAAACTCCACTTTTGGTGAGATATGGTTCACAGGCATCGATGCTTTCAAGTTTCAGTTCTTCACAAGAGCCTGCATCGTAGTGGAAGAGAGAAATTTCCGTGCGTTCGATCTGCTTTTCACCCGTGTATATCAGCGATCCGGGGGGAAGACCGATTGTTTTCAGACGTCGTTTGAAGAAGGATTCAGGCATGTTTTTCACTGCTCCCTCAATGTATGGTCATCCTCTACCTGTAATTCTTTCCCGTTTTTTCGCTCAACCACGTGTACGGGAAAAGGATCTGAGGCAGAGCCGGTATACACACTGACATGGGGGAAGGGTATCTCGATACCTTCTTGGTCGAAACGCTCCTTGATTTCCTGCATGATCGAGTTCTTAAGAGCCAGTACGTCGGTTTTAACAACCCACAATCCCAGAAGAATCTCAATACCACTGTCACCGAACTCCTTAATAATAAAGAGGGGTTCCGGATTGGAAAGGCAGTAGGGATTTTGCTGTGCAATATCGAGAAGCTCTTCTCTGACCCTTCCGAGATCCTCCTTGTACGCCACAGATAGATTGACATCGAGGCGACGAATGGGGTACTTCGTAATATTGATAACCTCGGACTTTATGAGCTTCTCATTGGGAATACGGACGTACTGGTTATCGAAGGTCCTTGCCTTCACTGAGAGGAGATCCACCGATAGTATGATACAGGTTAAACCATCAACCTTAATAATGTCCCCAACTGCGAAAGCTTTTTCCGATATGAGAAAGAATCCGCTGATGATGTTTGACAGGCTTGTCTGGGCTGCAAAACCGATGGCGATTCCCGCAATGCCGGCTGCACCCAGGAGTGCGGCAAGTTTCACATTGAGTTGCTTGAGCACGAGGATCAGGATGACGAACATACCGGTGTAAAAGACCACCTTCCGCGCAATCATGATTGATTGCTGGGAGAAGCGCTTCTTCATTCCCCGCTTGATAAATAGTATGATCAGTCTCACGACGAGCAGCCCCACCAGCACGATGGCTGCTATCTTGACCATGATGAGAATGTTTTCGGGTTGTAAAAAGTTTTCAATGCTTTTCAGGATGGCATCAAACATGGCGCTACACACTCACTTTTTCAATCTGAAACGGTGAAGGATTTTATAAAACCGAAGCTCTTTCTCAGTATGCTCCTCTGCACCGGTACGCGTTCTCTGTTCACCAGCTCACACCCTTCTTCGAAGTTCGGTTTCCTCTCAGAGTAATGTATCTCGGCAGGCTGGTCCCCACCCATATAGGTAATACCCACCTCATTGGACCACAACCTGCGCTTTCCCCGGTATACCCTGAGGTTCTCGACGTGTACGGATAGTTTCTGAAAATCGAGCGGGTCACTTCCATCATTGCGAACGGAAACTGGGCAGAGCACGAGATGGTCGATTAACGTCTCTTTTTCGAACTCCCTTCGAGCCCTTGTACTGAGGTCGTAGCAGAGCTCTCCCGTCATCGTGTCGCCAAACCAGGTGTTCGACAATACCCGTGAGGGTATTTCCATGAGCAGAGATTCTTCGCCCTTGCCGGTCGTGACCTGCACCCACACCGGTATGCTCACGTAGAATACCGCCTTGCTATTGGATGTCAGCTTGATCGGTAATTCAGGACTCACCACAACGGGGCGATCGGGAAGTGCAGGGCGGAGACGGATCCCGATAGAGGGTTCCCGCACGATAAATCTGCTCCACGTCAGGTTTTCTGGTACTTGATCGCTTGACACAGGACC
>SMTZ1_10015102_pt1 | contig 10677 bp, 10 predicted proteins | sample DeeMarSWOR136_30_FD_25667 | JGI IMG/M metagenome (IMG submission 25667) | reverse complement strand
CTTACTTCTGGTGAACAAAGACTATGGATGTCGGAGCAAAACGCCGGGGGATAACAAAAGACGATTCTGACGGCAAAGGAGCTTCTTATGGAAAATGATTGGCCAAGCGGATTTCCGGGTATCAATTGGCTGAGCCGTGAGGAGGAAGATGCCGTTATCGATGTGGTGCGCAAAGGTGCCTTGTTTCGATACTATGGTCCCCAATCCCCGACCCATGTCGATCAATTAGAAGAATACGCACGCACTTTTTATAATGTTCGCTACGCGCTCGCTGTCAACAGCGGCACCGGCGCCTTGTGCACGGCCATGCCCGCGCTCGGTATCGGCCCGGGCGCGGAGGTCATTGTTCCCGCCTTCCTATGGGTGGCTACCGTAACGGCCGTGATTCAAAACAATGCCATTCCGGTCCTCTGCGAGGTCGATGACAGCTTCAGCATGGACCCGGACGATCTGGAGAAAAAGATCACTCCTCGCACGAAACTCATCGCTGCGGTTCATATGGCAGGGGCGCCCTGTGATATGAACGCGATAATGCGAATCGCCAATAAACACAATATCCCCGTGCTAGAGGATTGTGCACAATGCAATGGCGGCTCTTTCAAGGAACAGAAGGTCGGCACATTCGGGAAAGTTGGGATTTACAGCCTCCAAATCAACAAGAACGTCACGGCCGGTGAAGGCGGACTTCTCGTCACCAACGATGAGGACCTTTATACCCGTTTCGTGGCTGCTCACGACCTCGGTGTCCCCTGGAAACAAGCCCAGCCCGATCAAACCAGCAACGTCTGCTTTTGGGGACAAGGCCGACGGATGGGAGAGCTGGCCGGCGCCGTCGCCAACGTTCAACTCCGCAAGCTGTCTCAGGTTGTCGCGCACATGAAGGCCTCCAAGCAGCGTATAAAAGACAGGCTCGGAGAGATAAAAGACGTCTCGTTTCGCAGATTGAATGACCCCGATGGTGATACGGGTCCGTTTCTCATACTCACGTTCGATACAGAATCGTGCGCCGTCCATATTGCACAGTATCTTGCGGATAGCGGCATTGAAAATGTCTTCCACCTGTCGGACTATGGCTTGCATATCTATCACAATATTCGTTCACTGGTTGAAAGAATCCCGCTCTCGCCGGCAGGCAATCCGTGGTCGCTGCCCCAGAACGCGGACAGCGTCTTTGAATATGCTAAGGGAACGTGCCCAACGAGCGACGACCTCTTCGATCGCTCGGTCATCATCACCGTCCCGTCGCGGCTTACAGTCGAGCAAGAACGCCAAATGGCACAAACCATCAGAAACGCCATCCTTGCTAACGTGACCAGCTAACATTTTTGTCTGTAGAAGGGAGTCGTTGTGGAACTGAGCCATCTGGACTACGCGGTGTTCATCTTGTACGTTGGCCTCGTCGTTCTCATCGGATTCTGGGTCGCCCGCAGGGAGAAGAAATCCACCAGGCACTACTTCCTGGCCGGCAACAAATTGCCCTGGTATGCTATCGGTACGTCGCTGATTGCTTCGAGCATCTCAACAGAACAGTTCATCGGCGAAGTTGGATTTGCGTACCGTTACGGCATCGCCGTGGCGAACTGGGAGTGGAGCGTCTTCCCGGCCATGACCGTGATGATCGTTTTCTTCGTGCCCTTCTACCTGCGAAAGCATATCAGCACAATGCCCGAATGGTTAGAGCACCGCTTTGGACCTTCCAGCCGGATAACGTTCGGCATCATCACCATCCTGTCTTACATCTTCATCAACCTGGCCGGCGTCCTGTTCGCAGGGGGTCTGGCTCTTCGCACCATCTTTGGCGTCAATCTCTGGCTTGCGGTCATTGTGCTTGCGGCCGTCGCCGGCGCATACACGATTGCAGGGGGATTGGCCTCGGTGGTCTGGACAGATCTCTTCCAGACCATCCTGCTCCTGGGCGGCGGTCTGCTCGTCTTTTTTCTCGGCCTGCACGAAGTCGGAGGCTGGGAGGCAATGCGCGGCACCGGCAACCGGGCGCATCTGATCCTCTCGGCCGACCACCCCGAACTGCCCTGGACCGGCATACTCGTGCTTACCGTTTCGACGCATCTTTGGTATTATGCCACGAACCAATACATAAACCAGCGTGTCCTTGGCGCCAGCTCGCGCCGGCGTCATCTTCGCCGGCTTTCTCGGAATCTTTCTGACCTTGGCCGTCTGCTTCCCCGGCGTGATCGCCTATCGGCTCTTCCCAAATCTGGAAAACCCCGATCAGGCCTATCCTCAGATCGTCAGTCGCCTGATTGGCCCGCTTGGCTACGGTATCCGGGGCCTTGTCTTTGCCGCTCTTATCGGCGCGATTATGTCCACGATCGATTCGCTGGTCAACTCGTGCTCGACGGTGCTAACCATCGACTTCTACCAGCGCTTGTGGAGACCGTCCGCCACTGAACGGGAGATGATTCGCGTTGGCCGTTATACCGCCGCGGCGGTCCTGATATTGGGCGTCGTATGGACTCCCATCGTCGGCCGATGGGAAACACTTTTTGGCTATTTCCAGGAATGTTGGTTCTTTATGGCGGTCCCTATCGTCGTAGTGTTTGTTTCGGCCTTGCTGTGGCCCCGTTCGAACAACTTCTCCGCCACCGCCACCCTGCTATTGTGCATCCCGATGACTCTGTTGCCGGCCATATTGAAAGCGCTAAACATCGAGGTTAACTCATTTGTCCTGGCCGGTATTCTCCTGGTCCCTGTTGTTGCATTCCACGTAGCAACGAGTTACATGCGATCCGCTCCCGAGCTGACCAGAGTAAGTCAATGGATCTGGAAGCGACAGATGCTTTTTCTGCCGAGTGAGGAGAAAGCCGGTTCCAATCCGTGGTACAAGAACCTCCTCCTCTGGTGGGGCCTTGTCACCGCCGCTTATGTTGCCATCTACATCATCTTCTGGTAACCAGTGTAGTGGTTGACCACCGTTGAAAGGCACCCTTCTGGCGAGTTGAAGAACGCCAGAATTCTTTCTTTCAACGAACGTTTTCAAACAAATGAAGGGCCGGCTCCCCTGGGCTGCCAGCTCTCGGACGATACTCGTGCTCGTAAAACAGAACCGCCACGTCAGGTAGGCCATTGAGATCGATTGCGTGCAGCCAGTGGGTGTGCGTCACGGTATGGTTGATGATCTGGGATTGCCCGGTCATTTTCCTGTCTCTTGCCGGTGAACCTCCAGGTAGAACTCGTGATCCCGGTACGTATCCACATCCGGATATCCGTCCGTAGTGGGCGAGAGAACATAACGATCCGGACCCACGGCAAAAAGAGAGCCTTCGATCAGGTTCCTGTGGGGCCTTGTATCCTCAGGGGCTTGATTCCTGGGAACCATCTCGGGCGGAAGACTTCCATCGCCTTCGCGGCGAAGCTCCCACCCGCGGTGATACGCATCGAAAGCATCTGTCAGCGAAGGGCTTGCCCCCGAAGGCGCTGCATTGTCGTTGGCTAACGTAAACGCGCTTTCCGGCCCAGGCTCCTCGAAGCCTACCATAAAGGCATATCGACGGCCGGCCCTACAGGCGATCTCGTCCGCACCGAGAAGGTCCCAGCGGATATACACCAATTTACCCGCATCCCCATTGACGATACGCCCCTGCATGTCACGTGTTGGTGGAATGTCGGGAAAGACGCCCCCCTAATCAATCGGAAAGGTTTATATCGAACGCCGTCGATAAAGTCATCGCAACGGTGATTGGTTGAGAAACCATGTAGTGCCTTTTCACCTTTGGGCGTGCCATTATCGTTGATCCGGGGTGTTCCCTCAACCTCGAAGAACTGCATGAACATCTTAGAGCCGGGCGCGCCAGCCTTGACCGCGTTGTCCGAAGGTCCAGTGCGCAAAACAATCGCATCCAGCCGGAAGTCCTTCTCCGCCGTGAAAACCTGTCCCAGGTCGCGATTTCGCTGGTAATAGCCCTGTGTCTTCCAACTGAGGTGGTCCGCATCGACATTTCGAGCGCTCGTGTTTCCGCCCATATAAGCGCGATTGCTGGATCGGGACGCGCTCGGCGTCGGGAGAGTATGTCTTACGCAAGGCCGTCAGCTTTAGACTTCCGCTTCTTTTAACCCACACCACACCAGACCTTTTGTCCTCCTCACTTATCGCGATAATGTGCAGATTCGCCCGGTCGGTTATCAGGACTGGCGAGTCATACACGGGCACTTTATCAAAGAGATTCTTTCCACCATCTAAACGAACGTTCCGTTCAGGAATTTCGAACACGCCGCCTTCACGTAAATCCACATAAACCGGCTTCTTGATAAGGACGTTCGAACAAGTAAAGCTCACCTTCGTCTTAGCGACGCTATCGGACGGAGTCTCTCCGTCCAACCAAATCACCACAACATGAAGTCCAGTTTTCATGTTCTCGTATGCAAATGCGGAAACGGGCTTGGTCGTATCCACCTTGCAGTCGAAATTCTTTACCCGGCGAAGACGATTGTCAAAGACGCTGGCAAGATTCTGCACCGCATAATAGGCCGGCTTGGCGTATGCTACCGTCTGATCGTCATTCGATTTTAACAAACCCTTGGCATTCATCTCGTCGGGATATTTCATGTCCATAATGGCAAAATATGATGACTCGATGTCGCGACCGAGATCACCGAGCAGGCGGCGCAAAGCCCATTTCGCCTGGGATACTTCCGTCCAATCATAGCCTCGAAGGGCCTTCGTCTCCCGTCGCATAGAGGGACAGCCATTCTCGCCCTGACGAATGGTGAGGTGCGGCGAGAACTCTTGAACCATCCGGCGGAATTTTTCGACCGCCGGGTAGCTCGTGTCCGGATTTTTAGTGTAGGGGTGGTACGTGATCTGATCAATCAGATCGAGCTCATTTTTCCTTTTGGCGATTTCCAGGACTTCCCGGACGAATTTCGTATCCACGCCTGCCGTTGACATTGCAAGAATCTTCGCTTCCGGCTGAATTCTGCGGATGTGCCTGGCGGTGTGCAGCATAAAACGGGCATAATCCTGCGCGGCGTTCGATTTGCGAAGGTTCGGCTCGTTCCAAATTTCCCACTCATCAATAACGTCCATATACCGGCTGACCATCGCCCTAACCCAAAGCGTCCAGGCCCGCAGAGAGTCTTCGCTCTTCGGGATCTGAGCGCCGAGGCGCACGCCTCCACCGTCGGCGTAAAGGCTGTTGCCGTAGCACAGACACATCCACGGTTCCACGCCTTGATCGTTCATGTCAAAGATGATCTCATCCAGCCAGGCAAAATCATAGACTCCCTTTTGCTTCTCGGTTTTGGCCCAGCCGCCTTGAATGCGGGCCTTCTTAACACCCAGAGGCCCCAGGTAGGCCTTCCAGTTCTTGTAAAAGGTGTAATCTCGATCCATGGTCTCGGCGCCAACAGACCAATTGGACGAGTGAATCTCCTTTGCATGACGAGGTGTGATAGTGCCGATTTGTTTCCAATCAATATCCCCCGCATTTGCTAACGTATAAAGCCCAAGAAGAATGACAATCACAGGAATAGCTATCTTCTTCATATTCGTTTACTCCCAACTTTGACTCCGGCCGGCGAGGGACCTCAGATACCCGCTGCATTGAATCGAGCCAGCGCTGCTTTGATGTGTCCCCATTGCACTTCCTGAGGAAGGCGGTTGGTTCTGGCGGCGATCGCCGCAGTGATACCGGCCGCCTGTCCCATGGCGACGGCGTTTCCCGTCACCCGATAGCTCGAATGAGCAATGAAATCACCGCTGATACATCGGCCCGCCATCACCAGCCCTTTGACATCTCCGGCAATCAAGGCCCTTAGCGGGATATCATACGCCCGGCTTCGCACGCCCGTCCGTGTGATCCCTTTGCCCTCGCTCTCGCTGACCGAGTGCACGTCCACGCCAAAATGGACCCTGCAGATTGAATCCTCGTGCCTGAGACCTTGCTTGAGGTCTTCCGCCGAGACCTTATAGAGCCCGTGGATCCGCCGCCCCTCGCGCACCCCGATATGCTCGTTCGTCGCGACAAGACGCAAATTTGTCCACGCGCCGCCAGCCCGGCGAAGCGCATCGATGATACGATTGATCTCCGCCCTCGCACGAATCGTCGCCTCAGTCAAATCCGCCGCACTCGTCGGCAACACGTCGTATTCATGATTTGCCGCCAGACAAAACAGGTCGTCATAAATACGAAACAGCGTCGGCTTACTATAGGACGGATCGACGCCGGCTCGACGCAGCTCGACAAGCAGCTTGAGCTTGGGAATGCTGCTGTCCTTTTCCGTTCCGCGCACAAACTGTTTGATCTGCTCGAATCGGACTCCACTCAGTATGGCCATCATACTCATCGGCTGTGTCTTTCCATCCGTTGGACGCCCCAGATGGAAATCGCATCCGGCCTGCGCCGCCAGATCGCCGTCGCCCGTGGCGTCGACAAAAATCCTCCCCGCCCAAGCCTGCCGGCCGGACTTGGATTCGGTGATAGCTAAACTCAAACGGTCCTGACTATTACGAACGGCCGCGACGACACGGGTATGCAATTGTATCTTAATGCCGGCATCATTACATATCTGCTCCAGCAGACATTTCATCGCTTCGACATCATACGCAAACGAATAGCCCGGCTGATTGACGTAGCCTGATTTTCGCTCCTCAATTCTCGACATGATTTCTACAAGCAGGCCGGGCTTGTCCTTCGTATCGAGAATCCAGCCCAACAATCCCGCCGTCCATACACCCCCGAGACATCCGTTGGCTTCGATCAATCGGGTCCTTGCCCCGCTTCTCGCCGCCGCAATGGCAGCCGCCACGCCGGCCGGGCCCGCGCCGCAGACGACCACGTCCGCCTTCTCGACGATCGGAACATCCCGCGCCGGCTCACGATACGTCTGCTTACCCTGCTGATCACCCGTTGTCCTTTCACCTGCTTTGCAGATGCCCACACCCACCAGAGCCGTCCCTAAATGAATGAGCTGGCGTCTGTTTAGTCTATGATCCATAAGCGAAACACCTTTCAATCAACAGGAGCCGTAATCTCCAATACGAGTAAATCAGTAGCCGCAGGAATTATACCGTAGGTAACGAATCTGGTCGAGGAGAAGCGGGCAGCAATGTATCGAATGATTCATCTTTCTTGAACGATGGGAACCGAGGGATATAATGGAAGTCCAGATTATTGGCAACTGAGGTCACAGGAACGTTATCAACTTCTATCAACTAATAAAGGAGTCTGAAAAATGAGCAATATAAACCGACGACAGTTTATTGAGAGAGCAGTCGCCGGGACCGTAGTAATGGCCGGTACTGTGCGAGGACAATCTGAAAACAACACAGGGAAACGAAAGATCAAAATCGGCCTGATTGGCTGCGGTGGGTACGGCATGGCCAACATCCGAAACACCTTTAAGGCCGGCGGTGTTCAGGTGGTCGCTTTATGTGACATTGACAGCCGGCATCTCGAAGACAGCACCGATAAGGTCGAGAAGATGCAGAATTCGCGACCGAAGATGTTCAAGCACTACCAGAAACTTCTGGATGCCCCCGGTCTGGAGGCCGTCATAATCGCTACGCCTCCGCAGTGGCATGCGCTGATGTTTATCGACGCTTTGAACAAAGATCTCAACGTCTACTGTGAAAAGCCATTGGCGTACGATGTTCGTGAAGGACGGGCCATGGTCGAGGCGGCCAAGCGGCGAGGGCGTATCGTGCAGATCGGCTTTCAGCGCCGCCAAAGCCCCGCCATCGGGCAAGCACGCGACTATATCCGGCAGGGTAATATCGGCCAGGTGGTGCAAGCCGAGGCGAATATTCATTATACCGCCGGATTACGCGACACGACGGTCCAGGACCCGCCCGCGACGCTGGATTGGGATTTGTGGTGCGGCCCAGCCCCAAAGCTCCCATACTGTCCTCAGATCGGGCATCATGCCTGGCGACTGGAAAAAGAGTACGGGCACGGCCATTTGGTCGACTGGGGGATCCACCTTGTCGATGCGACGCGATGGATTCTGGGCGAGACGATGCCTCGGTCCGTGCAGGCCGCGGGCGGCATCTATTACTTTAAGAACAAGATCACCACCCCGGACATCCTGAGCGTCCATTTTGATTTTGAAACCTGTCCGGTCATTTGGCGACACCGAATTTGGGGCGCTCAGGAATACGATCCGGAGGTCTCGAACGGCATCTTCTTCTATGGGGAAAAGGGGACGGTATTCGTATCCGACCAAAAGTGGGTGGTCGTGCCAAAGGGCAAGGACACGGAGCGAAAGGTCCATTCGGCCTCAGGCGATATGGGCGCGGCGCATATGAATGAGTTCCTTGAAGCCGTTCGAACTCGCAAGCAGCCCTCATGCAGCACCGAGGATGCGTATTATTCTACAGCCACCGTCAAACTGGCAATGATCGCCTGCGACGTCGGGGCGAAAATCCTGTGGGATAAAAGGTCCGAACACATCATCGATAATCCCATAGCAGACAAATTGCTCAAACGAGAATATCGCGCCCCCTGGAAGCATCCATCCAATGGGTGACCGCGTGAAGGCGTTTGGGAGTGAAAGAGAAGAATCCAGAAGTCAACTTGCGGATGAATCGAAAAGCAGGACTATTATGTGTAAAGAATTGATTTGTTTACTCAGGTCTCTCCCAGGATTTGGCGACCATCCTGCGGAGAGTATCAAGCTCTGCCTCAGCTTTGGCAAGGGGATGGGCAAGCGCTCGCTGCCACAATCTTCTCATATTGGGTTTGCCATCCTCTTGCTCTCTGACCCATTCCGCATGGAATCCACCCGAGGCGATTTCGTCCATGGCCTTATCAACACGGGCCAGAAGTTCCGGCGGCGCCATCCGATCCGCGCGCGACAACTGGCCGTACTGGCTGGTCTGGGAATGCAGTTTCAACTGCTCAAAGAACCCGTGGGTGATCATAGCCTTGGCAATTTCAACAAACTCACCCGACAGGTGCAATTCGGTCGCCACAACCTCCGGGTCACAGCCGTTATCGATTAGCTTCTCAAAATACAACAGACAGAGCTTCACGATACCGGGCCAGAGCATTTGCTCGGCAAACAAATCAATCATCACTTCTTCCTTGAATGAAGATTCAAATGCGCCCAACCGGGTGGCCCCAATAGCTTTGGCCAGCGCCAAGGCAGCGGTTACAGACTGATCGCCGCGATCTGGCTGCCAGGCAACAAGACATGGAAAGCCAAGACCATTCCGATACAGGTTGCGTACGGCCTCACCAATCATGCGAGGGGCTACCATAATAACACCAATGTCTTTAGGAGGCTCGATTGTGCTGTAATAGACATTGTAACCACTGGCGAAGCACAGCACATCACCGGCCTTGAGATAAGGCCCTATCCGGTCATGGTAAACTTTTGGCTGGACCTCATCAGGTATGAGAAAGAGAAGAACATCGGCTTCCTTTGCAACATGGCTAATCGAACGAACCTCGAAACCGTCTCCAAGAGCCTTGCCCTTATATTCGTCGTCTCTATTGGCAACCATCGGCTCATAACCGCTGTCTCTAATATTCAAGGCCTGAGCGCGTCCTTGATTGCCATAGCCGACAATGCCAATTTTGCGGCCATTCAGAACTTTCATGTCAACATCGTCGTCATAGTGGATCTTAGCCATGAGACTACCTTTCTTCGTGAAAAGTCCCGTGATATGCCGGGCAGAGATCAGTACCACACCCGAACAGGTGCTCACAAAGAATTCGTCCGAATGAACAGGCGTTCGCTACGGTGTCGTCTTTAATCATATACCTTGTCTTCGTCAGGGGGATACGCTGTTCTTGGGGCACCCAAATCGCATCCGGAAGATTGTTGACATTGAGATGAGATTTTGGTATTATAGGAGCCAAGTTTTCCAGGAGGTTTTTGACAGTGACAAAGCGTGCAAAGGCACTATGGACAAGCCTAAATGGGAAATCTCGACACATTGCTCAGTCCTTTCTATCGTGGAAGGGCGAAGAAGACAGTATCAAGTCAAAAAGGGGCCTTCATAGGCAAAAATAGAGTTTCATGAAGGAGCAGTTTCAGGCTTCTCCATTGTCCGAAAACGACGCGTACTTTGGTGTGTGACCGAAATGCAAATCTATAGTCTTTTTGAAGGAGGGCTACGATGTACAGAAACTTAGCTTTCTTGGCGATTGCGTTGTTCATCTGTTGTGTCCAGGCTAACGGGCAGGAGGATCCCAATTTGGTCGGATATTGGAACTTCGATGATGGGACGGCGGCGGATTTGTCGGGTAATGCCAACAACGGAACGTTTGTGGGCAATGCCACCCTTACTGAGGATCCGGTTTGGACCTTTGGAGGGACCGGCAAGTCCCTGGATCTGAACTACAAGAACCGCAATTCCGATTGGATTGAAATCCCACATAGTGAAAGTCTCAATATCACCCATGAGCTGTCCATTCTCCTTTGGGTTATGCCCGGTGAAATCGAGAACTGGGACGGCCTGGTCTGCAAGGGAACCACGAAATGTCCCTGGTCTTTACGGTTTAACGAAGATCATGGATTACGGTTCTCAATTAACCATTGGTTCAATCTGGACGACCCGACAGATCCAAACTATGCACTGGGAGCAGTGGGCACCGGCGAGGTGCAGAGCGCATTCGATGTCAATGAGGTCGGTGAAAGTGAAGCGGGTGAGTGGACCTATGTGGGCGTGATCTCCGACACGACAAAAGTCCGCTTCATCAAGAACTTCGAAGA
>SMTZ1_10014972_pt1 | contig 10679 bp, 8 predicted proteins | sample DeeMarSWOR136_30_FD_25667 | JGI IMG/M metagenome (IMG submission 25667) | reverse complement strand
GAGATGAATAAAGAGGTGGGAGGCCAGTTGAACCTGGCGTCCATCCCTCCGGGCAGAAAGGAGATTCAGTGGTTCAGACAGTTCCTCCTCAATCGGCTCGAAGGGACGGATGTCGAGGGAATCACCGGCCAAGAAGCCACTCCCCCACTCATTAAGAGATATAACCCGGATGCCCTCATATGTGCCCTGGGTGCCCATCCTCAGTCCCTGGATATTCCCGGTTTGGAGACAACTCCAACCGTACCAGCCTGGGATGTGATTAGTGGCGATACCGAACTTCAAGAACCGATTCTTGTCCTCGGGGCTGGGTTGGTCGGATGCGAGGCAGCGGATCAGCTGAGCGAACAGGGGAAAGAGGTGATCCTGGTAGAAATCTTGCCGGGGATCGCCATGGACGGGGATGCCGATACCAAGGCGTATTTTACCCTGAGATTTCAGAAAAATGGCGTCGTGATTCATACAGACGCGGAGCTCAAACGGGTTGAGGAGAAGACCGCTGTTATTCAGCGGGACACCGAGGAGATCAGGTTCCCGGTTGGAATGGTAATCCTTGCTGTGGGCGCCGAACCAAACGATGGACTGTTCGACGAGCTTAGCTCATCCGGGTTATCGGTTGTGAAGGTTGGCGACTGCATTGACCCGCGACGTATTCTGGACGCTGTATCTGAGGGATTTCGTGCGGGGAGGGCCTTGTGAGGGGAATAAACAAGAGATCAAGTCCCCGTCGAAGGCATTAAGGGCACTTTGACCATACCATTGGTTTGAATCGCTTCTTCCTCCTTCCTTCGATTTACGAATGAGACCCCAGCTAGTACGGCAATCCCGAGTAGGTCCGTAGCAATATTCGGGATAAACAGGCAGAGAGCGGCAAATCCCAACAGAACTCTCTCAGCGATACCAGTTCTCCTCAGCCAGTAACCCTGCATCATCCCTGCAAAGGCGATGAATCCAATCGCAGAACTCGCAATCGTCTCTATCACCTGTGCCAGGGGGCCATTCAACAATATAGGGGTATACACAAAGAGAAAGGGAGCGATAAATAGTGGCGAAGCCAATCTCACCGCGGCAAGTCCCGCTTTATACGGGTTACACCGTGCTATCGACGAAGCGGCAAAGGCCACAAGAGCTACCGGTGGCGTAACTCCCCCGGTTTCGCAAAACCAAAAGACAACCAGGTGGGCTGCTAGTAACGGTACTCCTAACTCCATGAGGGCGGGCACCGCAAGAACGGAGAGAAGTATATACGTAGCCGTTATCGTCACGCCCATGCCGATAATGTAGCCTCCCACAGCGGTGAGCAGAATGGTGAAAGGGAGAATTCCCCCTGATAGGGAAAGGACGATGGAGGAAAACTTGATGCCCAGACCCGTCATCGCAACAACGCCGATGATGATTCCAATAACGCCGGCTGTAGCCCCAACGGTCAATGAATTTCTCGCGCCTAAAATGAGGGCATCGAGGAGTTCCCGCGGGCCCATGCGAGTGTCCTTCCGGACGTAACTCAAAAGCACCGCGGAAATGATGGCCACGAAGGCAGCTCTCTCCGGGGAGTAACCGGCGATCAATACCCCCAATAAAATGGGTATGGGAAGCAAGAGGTGTCCTCTCTCTCGGAGGACGGTCCCTAATTTCGGTAACTCCTCTTTCGGTAATCCTTTCAACCCCGTCCGCGCGGCTATGAAGTGAACCATCATCCCCACCGCCAAAAAGTAGAGAATTGCAGGAACAGCGGCTATTTTAATGATATCCAGGTAAGAGGTATCCGTAAACGCGGCAATCAGGAATGCGGATGCGCCCATAATCGGTGGGAGGAATTGGCCCCCAGTCGATGCTGCAGCCTCAACGGCTGCTGCAGTATGGGATTCATACCCTGTTCTTTTCATCATGGGAATGGTATAAGACCCTGTAGCCACAGCATTGGCAGCCGAAGACCCGGTAATCGACCCGATAAATCCGCTGGAAACGACGGCTATCTTCGCCGGCCCTCCCCTCGTACCGCCAGCTACTGCGATGGAAAATTGCTCTATAGCGTATCCTGCCCCTGCCGCCTGAAGAAAGGAAGCAAAAACGATGAAGGGAAATATGAAGGTGGCATAGGTATTGGTCACGATACCGTATATCCCCCCCATACTGACCCCGAGAAATTCCGCAATCCTAGTCCATTTATACCCATAGTGACCCAGTATCCCGGGCACATAGGGACCGAAATACGCGTAGAGCAGAAAGAGGCCTGCCAGAACCGGTAAAACATACCCCACTACCCGCCGTCCCATCTCAAGGGAGAGAACAATCAAAATGGCGCCCATCACGATGTCAATCCGATTGGGATTGCCTATCCGATACGCATAAGAGGGGTACTCTATTATCCAATAGCCTATCGTACCAATAGCGAGAAGACACAGCACCCAATCGAGCAGGGGAACCCTATCTCCCGCCGAACCCCTCCTGGCGGGATAGAGGAGGAAGCAGAGCAACATGGTAAAGAGGAGGTACCCTCCCCGGTGAATCTCTGAGGAAATGAAACCGAAACCACTTGTGTAAATAAAGAGTGCGGAAAACACAGCGGCGACGATACTGGGTATCAAGGCCATTTTGCCCTTCAACCGCCTCGCTTTGGTATCAGGTTCCTCAACAACAGTCTTCCTCATCGGAGAACTCCTCACCTTGTGATGATTACGGTACCAGAACAAGAGCAATTTAGGGCACCGTCCTAAATCTCAGACAACATTTCCCGTCTCTGATCACGAATGGACGGTGCCCTAGTGCCCTCATTAAACGCTGAAAATCTTACTTCTCGATTAATCCAGCGGGAATAGCCTCACCTTTCTCCTTCCAGAATTTCACTGCTCCAGCGTGGAGAGGAATTCCCATTGATTTCATGGCGTCAAATGAAGGAGCCAACGTCTTCAAATGCCGATGAATCCTGCCGATAGTTTTGGCGTTCTTGGGATCAAAGGCAACCTGCATCAGCTTGTAGACCCATTTCGATTTCGCCTTCTTGTGCGCGGCCCAATATACCTGAAAGGCTATGCATGGGTATTCGAAATTTTGTAAGGACTTTCTTGAATTCCGCGTCGCTCAGCTCGATGAGGCGAATCTTCTTCTGCGCCTCCACCGTTACCACAGCGGGGATGGGCGCACTGCTGAAGCCGATGGCACCTACCTTACCATCGAGCAGGCCTCGACCACATGCGTCGAACGTCCAGGATTGCGGCTTAACTTGGTCCCAGATACCGATAGCTCTGAATATATTCTCCGAATTAACGGCAGCCCCACTTCCTGCAGAACCGATGCAGATTATTTTTCCTTTAAGGTCGGACATCGTCTTCACATCGCTATCGGCGAGGACAACGAAGTGGTGCCAGCTTTCATATACTCCGCTCAGCAGGCGGAAATCCTTGAACGCACCATCGTTTTTGAAGAGGCCAACGCCATGCCAGTTATCATAGGCCGTCAACGAATGCGTCAGCCATGTATCCAGCTCGTGCTTTCTCGCCAATCGGTTATTATCGACAGACCCACCCGTAGCGATGGGCGTTACATTGAGGTCCTTGAGCTGTTTGTTCATAACCGCTGATATTCCCCCGGCAATGGTGAACCAGGATCCGCCGGGATTACTGCCGCCGAACCTTACGAATTCCCTTCTCGCTTCAGCCGTGCCGACCATGAAAGAGCAGATGAGGAGACCGACAACCAGCCACATGGTGTACTTAACCTGATATTTCCTTTTCATCTGATACCCTCCTTTGCCATGTATTTTGATTGCACGACCACATGTTGATTTACCTTAAATTTTACGAGTCCCTCACCTCCTTCCTCCCAATGGACTGACCAACCCATACATTAATGTGTCACCCTTGTCAAGGAAAATTTACCGATAGCCCCAAGGTTTCTCCATGCTCCCGGCCAAAAACCGCTTGACAACAACTCTGCATCAAACGAAATAAACGTTGGTTCCAAACCGACTTGACACTATAGTCTAAAGCCCCGCCTCCCCTGCCCTCGCATCCCTCACAATCCCCCGCGCAACCGGATACCCAAAACCCCCATATGTCGTGACTTATTTTTCTTGACACACAACCCCATTTGTCCTATACTCGCCCTATCAAAAAACCAATTATTATCACTATTACTCTCGCTATGATGTGTACAGCTATGTGGGTTAAAGGAGAACAGGAATAAGGCCTTCGAGGTTAAGGCCGGGAGGGGATCAACCTGCAATTAAGACAAGGAGGTGTACTATGAAGAAGAGTAAAGACAAAACAAAAGTTTCCTTTGAATCATCACAGATGAATCGCCGAGAATTTCTCACGACGATGGGGGCAGCAGGGGCAATGATGACTCCGATCATTATTTTGCCGGGGAGAGCCAAGGCGGCTTCCTGGCCCGGTCGCCCGATCACGGCCGTGGTTATGTACGGGGCGGGCGGTGGGACCGATACTGTTATTCGAACCATCACCAACGCAATGGCCGACGCCACGGGCTGGACGATCAACGTCATCAATAAACCTGGTGCTGTTGGGGGGGTCGCAACGCGATTCGTACTCAACAAACCGAATGACGGTTACTGGTGGTTGGGCGCGGCAAACTACAACAAGTTTGTGCGCGTGATGGGGCATTCAGATTCCAAGGCCTGGGAGGATTGGCAATATTTCCAAGCGGCGAATTCCATCGCGAGCTGGTCGGTACGGCCCGATTCACCTTACAAGACCTTCGAAGACGTGATTGATGCCGCAAAGAAGAATCCCGGCAAAATATCCATATCCACATCAGGGACGGGTGGGCTCTGGCAGGAACTCGCACTCATTGTCTCCGAGGCAGCCGGTGTCAAACTGAAATATGTCCCTTACAAAGGCGGGAAGGCTGCTACTCTTGCCGGCCTTCAGGGTGAAGTGGATATCGCCGGCGGCGGTGTACATGAGCATATCGAATTCCTCAAGGCCGGTAAGTTGCGTAATTTACAGCAAACAGGTCGCAAGGATCTGGTCGTTCCAGGAGTCGGGACATTGCGTTCGGTGGGGCAAATGATCCCGAGCCTCAAACCTTTGCTACCGGTGGGCGGGATTTACAACATCGCCCTGAAACGCGACACACCTCTTGAAATACTGGAATCTATCAAAAAGGCTTTCATAGCAGCTGCTCATTCAGATGCTTTCGCAAAGATCGCAAAGGCTAAGTATTTTGACATCGATGTCCGCACGGGCGAAGCAGCCGATCGTCGAGCAGCCCAAGTGGAAACTGTGACAGCCACCACTTTCTGGAATGTGAGAGGCCAGATCGGCAAGAAGGTCAAGAGCCCTCAAGAACTCGGACTGCCCAATCCCGAAGACTTCGATAAATGGTGGCCGCCGAAGGGTTACAAACCACGCATGAGCTAAAAACCCTGTGCATTTTCCCCATACCTGGTGAGCCCCATCGTTGATGCGGCTCACCAGGTTTCCTTAAACCAAAATTAAACAGATGACGGATCATGATAAAAAGCGCCCAGTGACCGAAGATACGGAGGAAAAAGGGAGGGCCTTAGGCGAGGAAGAGGATGACAGTCGATCCACTCCCGGCAAAGACCTTGCTGCCTCTGCCGTTATCGCCGGATTTGCGCTGTTCGTTATGGTCCTTGCGCTTCGCATGTCAAGTCCAGGCAGCGTATTTACGGCCCCTGGGCTGCTGCCTTTTTTGACGGGGCTTTCCCTACTGATAATGGCTATTGGTCTCGGCATCAGGTCCGTCGGCAGGGGCGGGGTAAGGGATCTTTTTTCGAGGCAGGGCAAAGAGGTGCGCAAGAATTTTGCAGAAACAGAAAACCTGCGCACTCTGCTGCTGATCGGCATCATAATTTTATACGTCATTGTGACCAACCAGATCGCTTTCGATCTGCGTTTCCCAACAGGCTTTTTTGCCTTTCATTTCAGTAGTTACGAACTCCTCTCGATAATCTCTCTTACATTGATATTGAGGATCTTCTGGGGCAAAACTGTGCTCCGTTGTTTCCTTGTGTCTGTCTGTTGGACTCTCGCATTGGCCTCCATATTTCGGTACGGCTTCCATATCTTATTGCCAGGACTGGGATAGGAGTTAGGTCATGATTTGGGATCAAATACTTGCTTCGCTGTCACCCTACATGCTGCTTATATGTTTGACCGGTGTGACGCTGGGAATCCTTTGGGGCGCAATGCCGGGACTGTCCACGACCATGGCCATGGTCCTGCTGATCGGGCTCTCAGCCGGCATGAAACAGTATGTTGCGCTCATGTTCATGCTCGGCGTGTATACGGGAAGTGTGTTCGGGGGAGCCATTTCAGCCGTTCTGATAAACATTCCAGGTACACCTGATGCCGTTCCCACAATGATTGAGGGACATCCCCTCGCCCAAAGAGGCGAAGGCGGGCTCGCACTGGGAACAGCCATTGCAGCCTCTTTTATGGGTAACTGGGTGGGCATCGTGCTGCTTATCGCCTTTATCCCAATCGTCCTGAAATTGGCACTCCAGTTCCGTTCCTGGGAGATGTTTCTGCTCGCGATGTGGGGTATCGCCATTAGTGGGACCATGACATCCGGCGAGCTGCCGTTGAAAGGGTGGATTTCGGGCTGGATCGGTCTGATGGTCGCCTTTGTGGGGCTGGATGCGATCCACGGGGTCCCGCGATACACCTTTGGAAGCTTATTACTTGAGGACGGCATCAGTTATGTCCCGATTCTTATCGGACTTTTTGGGCTGACGGAAATTTTGCGTGTGCTTCCCCAGAAAAGCCCTTACGCTATTCCTACAAAGGTGGGACGCGTGGTTCCGCCTTTCCGGTCACTGGTTCGGTATTCACGAGCGGCCCTTCGTTCCGGACTGATCGGCACACTGATCGGGGCGATTCCAGGTGCGGGCGCTAATGTGGCCTCATTTCTCTCCTACGACGTTGGCAAACGCCGGGCCAAGCCAGAAGAACGGGCCAAGTGGGGCAAAGGAAGCTATGAGGCGATCGTCTGCGCTGAAGTGGCGAATAATGCCAATATTGGGGGTTCCATTCTCCCTACGCTTACACTAGGAATTCCCGGCAATGCGCCGGCCGCAGCCATCCTGGCGTGCTTGGAGTTGAAAAACGTGGTCGTGGGACCCGCCATTCAGATAGAACACCCAGATCTCATCTACTTCATCTACTTCGCTCTCATAATCGCAAATTTCCTTATGTATGGGATGGCTATCGCGCTGGTGAAGCCCAGCGTCAAACTTTTTAGCCTGCCGCGCAGCCTGCTGATGCCCCTGATCATTCCGCTTTGCGTCATCGGCGCCTTTGCCGTCAACTTAAACTTTTTTGATGTTTATGTGATGTTGGGCGCAGGACTCATCGGCTACATCCTTGATCGGTATGGCTTTCCGCTTGCCCCATTGGTGCTGGCCGTGATACTGGGCCCGTTGGCGGATGAAAACCTTCGCCGGGCATTGTTGGTTTTTGAAGGTAAGTCGATCTGGTTCGTTTTGTCGCGGCCTATCGGGACGGCCCTCATCCTGGTCGTTCTTTTCACCTTTTATGATGGGATTTTTAGACGACGGACAACAGCCTAATCAACCCCTGCCGTTAAAGATTAACATTTACATAAACAGGAAAAAATGTAACAGTTTAGCCCTTTTCAAATAGTCAGGGGTTCAGCGGTCTCTTAAAGGGATAAAGGGGGATGTTGGAGAAATCCACAGGTTGGAAGATTGGAGATGAGACTCAAGGATAAGGTAGCGATTATAACGGGAGCGACGTCAGGGATTGGACGTGCAGGAGCCATCCTCTTTGCCAGGGAAGGTGCAAAGGTGGTGACTGTGGGCAGGAGAAAGGCAGCAGGCGAAGAGGCGGTTAGAAAAATCAAGGGTATGGGAGGGGAGGCCATTTTTGTAAGAGCCGATGTCTCAAAGGCAAACGAGATCAAGAGAATGGTTTCCAAAGCGGTCCAGACTTACGGGAAGATTGACATCCTTTTCAACAATGCAGGGATCCTTCCCGAGGCGTCGAAGAAGGAGTTGAAAGACTTGTCCGAGGAGGTGTGGGATCAGGTAATGGCAGTAAACGTGAAGGGAGTTTTTCTCACCTCCAAACATGTGATTCCGGAGATGATCAAGACTGGAGGGGGATCCATCATAAATACCTCGTCTAATGTTGGGCATATTGCCATGAAGAATCGCTCCGTCTATGTGACCTCCAAGGGCGGGGTGACGCTTCTCACTAAAGCCATGGCCCTTGATTATGCTCCTTATAATATCCGTGTCAATTGCGTCTGCCCAGCTGTGGTGGAGACCGAAATGGCGAGTGAATTCTTGAAAATGGCGCGAAACGATGAAAAGCTCTGGGGTGAGATTTTGGCCAAAATTCCATTGGGCAGGGTAGGAACCCCAGAGGATGTGGCGTATGCAGCTCTTTTCCTCGCTTCGGACGAATCGAGCTGGATCACGGGGTCTTCTCTCATGGTTGACGGGGGATATACCGCCCAATAGGGTTACGAGGAGAACCCGGAACTGGGAGAATGGACTATTGGTCGAAGTGATATGAGACATCATTTCCTCGTCAAAGATCATCGGTAGCCGCAAGAGCATTCCCCCATACCACAGTCTTTTTCCACGTCCATCCCGTCTTTCACCCTTGTCATTGAGATTACATGGGGAAATCTTTCGGTCGATATAAATAATAACAGGAAAGAAACTTCTTCCAAAAATTTCTTGACAATGATTCTGCACCAATATTATTCATTAGCTGATCAAAGCCTCAAATAATGTCCGCATGGGGAGGAGAGGAAGGCGGATGGATCTTGCAGACACCTTTGCGAAATTTGTTGTTCACACGGAGTTCAATGATGTGGATGAAAGTGTCATCGAATATGTTAAGAAGTTGACGCTCAAACAGGTGATGGGAATGGTCCTCGGCTCGGCTGCCCCCACTTCCAAGAAGCTCATACGATACGCGAGGGATAACCTCGGAAGGTCGGAGTGCGGCGTTTATGGTTGCGGTTTCAGGACGGACGTGGCCCAGGCAGCCCTCCTCAACGGATTTTTTGCGCACGCATCGGAGATGGAAGACGACCAGTTTCCCGGCGGCGGTATCAGTGACTGTACGACCTGGCCAGCCCTGTTGACCGCAGCGGAGAAGTGTAAGCTTTCCGGGCAAGAGACAATAGTGGCCTTATATGTCGGCCAGGAGATGCAGAACAGGATCGCGATGTGGGCAGGGGTAGTGACTGAGCCTCTCGGAATCGCTAACCTCCCTTTTATCGGAATCTATGGGGCCACGGCGTGTTGTGCTCGGGCGTTTGAGTTAACCGAGAAAGAGACCAAGGCATCATTCGGCCTTGCGATGGTCCAGGGACTGGGTTATATCCATACCTGGGGTACGGATGCACATTTCTGGGAATCAGCTACTGTTTGTCGAAATGCCGTGCTGAATTCCATTATGGCAAAAAATGGCGCAACGAGTAATCCCGCCATAGAGAAATGCCTGGACATGCTCGGGGGTGGTCACGGGGAAATTCAGTTTGACAAGATGACCGAGGGGTTGGGAAAGCCGCCATTCTACACCAATTACACCTGGATCAAAAAGTGGGGATTTTGTTTTCAAAACCACAATTTCGTCGACAACCTATCCGATCTCATGAGAGAGAAAAAGGTCAAGCATGAGGATATCGAGGAGGTCGTGGTGCATTTTGATGAGTTACGATTTATTCTCGACCGACCGGAGCCAAAGAATGCTGAGGACAGCCGTTTCAGTATTCACCATATTTTGGCTTACCAAATGATCCACGGGGAGTGTGGGCTGGAGACCAATACGGAGAAAGCAGTACGTGACCCCCGCATAGCCGAGGCGAGAAAGAAGGTCAAGATCGTATACCATCCGGAGTATCCGAAACGGTACTACGCGGGAGAGGGTCGTCTCGACTTGAAGCTCAAAAACGGAAAAACCCTCACGGGTTTCATGGATCAACCCTATGGAGGGCCCAAGTATCCCCTCACCATGGATCAAGTGGTAGATATTTATCGCAGGTATTGCAGGGGTATCCTTCCTGATGATCAGATTGAACACACGAAAGATATCATCATGAATATGGAAAATGAGCCGGATCTCCAAGAACTCTTCGATATCTGTACCTTCAGACATCTACGTGGGGTGACATAAACATTTTCGGATAGGAGAGAATACGCTCAAATTCCAAATACTAAATTCCAAACTCTAAACAAGCTCAAATGACCGAACTCCTAAGGGGAAATACTAAGCACAAAGTACTAATGATCAAATGACCAAGACGTTTAGGATTTAGATATTCGGATTTAGGATTTAATCCGATTTGAGGCTTGAACGACTATTTAGGGCGCTCTATTCATAAGTAAATCCCCAGGAGAACAATCTTGATTCTTGGAACATCAATCATCGGTATAAGGGGGAAGCATGAACGGGAATATGGCTATCTTGGGTACGGGTTCCATCGGGAGCAGTGTTGGGGTTGATCTCACCAAGGCGGGGCACAATATACTGCTCATCGACCAGTGGCCCGCTCACATAGAGGCCATGAAGGCCGACGGACTTCGCATTGTCATGACAAGCTCGGGAGACGAACTGCATGCACGGGTACGGGCCCTTCATCTCTGTGAGGTATGCACGTTACAGCAGCAGTTTGACATAGTCTTTCTTACGGCAAAGTCGTACGACACCCGGTGGATG
>SMTZ1_10007833_pt1 | contig 10679 bp, 9 predicted proteins | sample DeeMarSWOR136_30_FD_25667 | JGI IMG/M metagenome (IMG submission 25667) | reverse complement strand
AATGGTATTTGACACTTGGAATGTAAAATCCAGAAAAGTAGATAAGACAATCAAGCATGGCGATGTTTTACCCGGTGGATTAAAAGTCATCCACGCTCCTGGTCACACACCCGGTATGTGTATGCTCTATAAAGAACAAGATAAAATCTTATTTTCTTCTGACATTCATTTGAGTAAAGCTGGAGCTACAGTAAATGGAGATAAATGCTCTGTTTCAGAATACAAGAAATCTATAAAGAAAGTTATGGAAATGGTCGAAGAAGGTGTAGTGGAAATGTTATTAACGGGCCATGGAAAAAATCCGATTAATTCGAATTTAAGGGAGAGATTGCAACAGTTTTACGATACCATAACCAAAAAAGAGGTTTTAATTCTTACAATTCTCCAAAAAAAAGAAAAAATGACCATAGAAGATATTACAAATGCAACTTTTGCAGAATATATTAAAAGATTCGAAAAATTTACGCATTTAGATATGTTTCGAGATACCATTTGCATCGCAGAAGCATCAGAGATGATGGGAAATTACAATTTTTTGATCGAATTAGAGAGATTGAATAAAGTTAGAAAAGAGGTTTCTGAAGATAAAACATTTTGGATGTTAGTTTAATTCGTAATTACTAAGTTTTTTTGGTCCCAATTAACTCCGAGTAGTAGATCTCTGCTTCTCTGATTTTCGTATAAAATGGGATATCCACCGGTTTTGCTGATTTTTGACGCAAAATTTTTAATATCTTCAAATTCAGGAAAATAATATTCTAATGGCTCGTTCGATTTTAATCGGTCCTTGATTAATAACGCTTTAGCCTGAAGCGTAAAACCTTTAATATCTAAAAAATTAGGACTGGCATTTTCTATAATTTTGCAGTATTCCTCGACCATATTGTCGTTAATATTTAAATTTTTAATTGCGGTTATTCTTACAACCGTTCTACACGATAACGACTTCAATAAATCTAATGAATTCAAGATGTTACTCCAACCGTTCTTAATCAAAGGCCTGCATATTTTTTTGTATAATTTTTCGTTAGAAGTAGGGAGTGAAATATATAATTGTGATGGGTATTGCTCCATGGATTCAATTTTCTCTGGAAAAGTCCCATTTGAGACAACAAAAGTGGTCATATTACGAGTTTTAAATTCTTTCACAAAATCAGATAATAGGGGATAGAGGAAAGGTTCTCCATCTAAGGATATTGCAGCGTGCTTTGGATACAAAGACTCCGTATGGGCTCGCTTAATTTCTTTAATAGTAGTAATATGTGTGTTTACCAGTGGCTCGATGTCTTTTACAGTTTTAATTTCCTCACTAATTTCATTATTGATAAAATAAATATCGTTTTCTCCTTCAATTCGCTCTAGAAAATTCATGTTCTTTAAAAACACTAAACTGCGATAGACTTTTGTCTTACTCTCGCTTGTTATTTTTGATAAAGATTGAACAGTCTCTTTTTGGTTATTAATTAGGTGCTTAAGTATATTGATAGAAACATTATAATTTTCTATATATCTCTCCAATGGTAGGTGATTATCAATCAAATTTTGCTGATGTCTAATCATTTCCTTCACCAATTCCTTCGGTTCCTCCGGCTCAATGTTAAATTTAGAACCCAAGGAAGATTGAAGGTCCCTCCAGCAAAACACACATTGATGATTACAAAAAGGAACGGATGGGGTATTTTGTAAGCATAAATTGCTTTTTATTCCAAAAACTCCTTTATAGCAATTTTGATTATCCCTTCCGGTCATCAATCGTTGTTCTAGCCAATGGCAAGGTTTTATTGCTGAGTGTTTGTTTTTCCCAACGATTCTATAATTTGATTTTAAATAATTTTGAACAAATTTTTCCGATATTTTTTTAAAATCGTTTCTATCTAAGCTCATCTAAGTGAATTTAAGTTATTTAAATAATTTAAAGTAAACATTAAACAAAAATAATGGTTTTCGACCAGTAGTTTTTGTATTAAAAGTGATTCGGTAGGATTGAAATGATAAATAAATTTAAAACGGGATTAATTAACATTGCGTTAAAATTCATGTCAGCGGATGAGAAAATCTTTCGAATGATTCTAGAAACATCGCCATCTAATGTTAATGAGATCGTTATTTTGCCCGCGGTGAAAGTTGTAATGGAAAGGATTGTAAAAAAACTCGAAAATAAAAGGAAGTACGGGCAGGTCTATAACGGAAAATTGAACGGTATCGAAGTAAGCGTCATACAAAGTTTAGTAGGATGCCCGTACATTGCAGAAAAAATGGAATGTTTAAAATTTACAAAATGCAAAAAAGTAATTAGAGTAGATTTATGTGGTGGATTAGATCTTCCTGATATATCAATGGAGCCAGGGAAAATCATTATTCCGGATTATGCTCTCTGTGGTGATGGCACTTCTCCTTATTACATTTTAACATATCGAGAGAAATTTAAAGATTTAGATTTTATTGAAAATCCAATTGATGGCTTTAAGAATGTTAAAGCAGGTAGCGAGAGAATTTATAAATCGTATCCCTCAAAAGAGTTAAACGAAATATTACTTAAAAACGCTAAAAGTCTGTATCCTGATAAAATTTTGAATGGTCCTTTTTGGACGACAGACGCTTTTTTTTGTGAAACTGATGAAATCGTTGAAGCGTGGATTAAATCGGGTATATTAGGAGTAGATATGGAAAATTCATTGCTATTTCTGCTTGGAAAGCTTTTTGACATCAAAATTGCTTCAGTTACTTCTGTATCGGATGTTCCTGGTCACAATAAATTCGATATTTTTAAATCCAATTATATTCACCCCGACACTTTTTTAGGAGTTGATAAGGCTATTAATATTGTCGTTAAATCGCTAGGTCAAATCCGAAATATACCTTAATTTTAAAAACATATATTTCTTTGTATTTATTTGATAATTATACAAAAAAGAAAAATCATTTTATTATTAATTGAGGTAGAAGATCCCATTGAGTTTCAACTTGTACTATGTAGATAACGGAGTATTAAAGAGTTTAGATTTTCTCGAGAATTTTAAATCCAATAAGGTCTATCTTATTATTGATAAATCTAAAGGCGTTCCAAAAATTTGGATCTGGGTAGGTGATGACGCCTCAGTAAACGATAGATATCACGCGGGAATGCTCGCTACAAAAGTGAAATCTCAAATGCAATTTTTCAGTGCCGAAGTTGAAATCATCGACGAGGTTTTAGTGCCAAGTTACTTTCCCAATTTTTCAGAAATGGAAATAGAAAAATCACCAATTGATACGATAACTTCCAATAACATCGGTACATCTAACGAAAGACCCAATTCTTTGGAAGAAATCTCAGCTTGGTTCGATGAGAGCGGAGAAGAAAAACCATCGGAACCTAGAGAAGATGTGATTATGGAAACAGCAGAAGAAGTAATACAACCAGAATCTACGAAAGATACAAATGAAGAAACTTTTGAGGAAGAGAATCTACAAGATGCAGAAGCAGAAACCGAAGAAGAAGATGAAGAAGAACTCGAGGTTATTGTTAACGAATACATCAATAAACCAGACGAAGCACTCGAAGAGATTCTAAGACAGGAATTTATTGTGATAAGTGAAGAAGAACCCCACATTTCAACGAGAGTAAACGAACAATTAATTGGAGTAGCACCAAATAGTGAAGAAACGATGGAAACGAGTGAAGATGAGGGTGAAGAGATAATGGAAGAGTTGTGGGAAACAACGCTTAATTCAAAAACAAAGGATCCTTGGCAATCACGGATTGATCACATAGAAAAAATAAAGAATAGGAGCGGGGAATTATTTGGACTTTCAGACGACGATTTCTTTGAGAGTATCGGAAGGCGTAAAACGCATAGAGAAAAACCAATTATCGAAGAGGAAACACTTAAACCAACAGTCCAAGAGGATATATCTGAACAAATAATCGAAGAGACTACACGCGAACTAATAATCGAAAAGGATATAAGTGAGCCAACAATCGAAGAATATAATAACGAAACCGTTTCAGAAGAGCCAATAGTAATAATGGACCAGGACAACGAACAAATAGAGGAAAAACCTATATCTGAAACAGTTCCTATGAGAAAAGACAAGGTTAGAGAATTTCTTGTGAGGGTATCTTATTTAATAGGGGAGTTGCAAGACACAATCAACGATTTTTTGGAAGACTTGGAGGATTAATCTCCCACGAAAATTGGTTTTTCAAATTTCTTATTATATTTATTTAATATCGACAAGTTTGGGTTATATTGTGTTTTTCCTTCAGATTCTATTGCCATTAGGAGTTTAGATTCTTTTAATCGTTTAATGTGGTATTGAATCGTTCCGTGATAAACATCTAGGTCGTTTGCAATCTTAGTTATTTGTATTGTAGGATCTTGAACAAAATTTTTAAGAATTTCGACTAATAAATCGTTTTGAAATAGTATAACTAAATTTTCACAACTTTTGGGAAAATCTTGTAAGAAATAATGAAGAGTTTTTCCAAATTTCTTTGATCTAATGATTCCAAATTTTTCAAGAACAATTAAATGTTTTACAAAGGGATTTCTAGTTATTTTGAGCTCCTCTTCGACCTTCTCACTTCTTCCATGAATGCCAGGATTATTTTTTATGAATTCAATGATTTCTTGATACTTAGGATCTGCGAGAATTTCCTCTTTAGTGCGTCTCTCATTAGTTACAATCCATTTTTGGTCTTCTAAGGAGCGTATAGATAAGAATATTTCTTCTTTACTGTACCCTTTAGAATAAGATAATTTTGCTATGCAATCTGCGTATAGTTTTTCTACAAGTGGTGGTAAAGTTTCAACTCGTTCTACTGAAATTTCTGCGTCGTATCTTTTGAGCTTTAAAACCTTCTTTGCAATATTTAGAACTTCTTTTTCAATTTCGGTTAATTGCTCAAGATCGCTATATTTTTCGATATCTTCTGCCTTTATTTCGACCTTTCGTATTTTTTCGATTTCAATCTCCTCGATATCTTGGTTTTCTTTTTCTCTTCGTTCTTGTAACGCCATATTATTTTAATTTTCTCCAATCGAATTAGGTCGATTCTTCTAAAAACTTTATATATTGCTCTTGTTCGCGAATAGGCATGTATCTTAATTGCTCTATTATCTGCTGTAGATATTTTGGAGCAAGGTTTAATTTCTTAACTCGCAAAATCAACTTCTCAGAGAGTTCTCTATTTAATTCGAATAGCTCGTTAAGATATTTTTCTTGCTCTTCCTCAGTTAAAAACGCAAATTCTTTCAAGATTTCTTTTTTATCTTTCTCAGGTATGTTTAATTCTATGATTTTTCTTCGAATTTTTTCCGACAACACGCTAAAGATTCTCAAAAAATATTTCTCTACAACCTCTCTATCTGATTCTTTCGAAATTGGTAAAAGAGATTCGTGCATCTTTAATCTTCGTTTCTTCTCTTTTTTCTCAATTTTCTTCTCTTCCTTGACTTCCATTTTGGTTTCTTTCTCTGATTTTTCAGACGATTCAGTCGGGGGTATTTCATCTAAACCTTTATCATCTTGAGGCGATTTTGCTGCCATTATTCCTTCTTTTTGAATCGGAATAGAAATTAAACCAACATCACTCTCTGGTGGTAGTGGAGTAGGAATTCCTCCATCGTCTTTTCCCATCTCGTAGGGTGATTTTGGAGGCGTAGGTGGAATAGTTACAATTTGAGGGGCGGGAGCTTGATCTGCAGTATAATGAATGAATTCTGGAGGTTTTTCACTCGCGAGAATTAAAATTAATGCACCTTTAAGCAAGATAAAAATTCCTGCAGCACCAAACAAGCACCCGATAATTCCTGCAGTTAATATCACTCCTCCATCCTCGTGTGTAAAAGTCGTTTTTGATGCTATTTCAGAAGATTTCATCTTATCAATTAACACTCCCGAAGTGCTAATAATGAAAATTACACCCAAAACGATTACTCGTCCTATACTACTAGCAGTAATAGCATTTCTCATAATAGATTCAACAGCTCCAACAACATAAGTAAAAGCCAAAATTAAAATTGTTACACCAGCGTAAGTTGATATCGAATTGAACGAATCTTTAACTAAAAGACCGGCATCGTATGCTTGATAGTCTTTATTCCTCTCGTCGTTAGCTATATATGTATTTACTAGTATTCCCTTTATTAATAAAACCACTCCTGAGCCGTATACAACACATCCCATAATCCCTAGACAAAAAGCGGATATCCCTACCTTATTATACTCCTTATTTTCAATTAATGGCACAATCCTTTTTTTATCAAAATGAGCAATCCTATTTCCAAATATAAATAAAGCTATTGATTCAAAAGTTATTCTTAATATCTCTGATGAATAAGCAGAGTAAAATAATTTTATTAAATTTAACAAAGCTAACGCAGAAACAATAAATAGAATAATATAGGAAAATTTATTCAGGTCTTGTATCGCGTTATTAAGCGAAACTAATGTATTTTCGGGGAGTCTTTCTCTAGGTGCGGTAGTTTTTATTTTTATGCTTTCTTTTACTACTTCTACCTCTCCTTTCTTACTCTCTGCATCACTAATTTTTACTTTAACTCCCTTTACTTTTTGCTCCTTTTCCTTGAATTCTTTAAATTTTACTCCCTCTAGAGCGAAAGGGTATCCACACATTTCGCAATATACTTGAATTCCCTTTTCAATTCTACTCATAAGTTCTTTAGGAAATTTATATCCACATTCCCCACAATAATATCTTTTTTGTTGGTCGTTCATTTTTTTTTACTCCTTTATTGTAATTCGCTAAATTAAAAAAACATTTTGATGTTTTTAGTTGGAATATGATTGTATGGTTTGTAGTCCAATTGGTTCAAATTCTACTTTAAATCCTTTACCGCAATTTACGCAGTATGTAATCCCTGTTGTTTTTAATCTTTCATTCATTCTTTCAGTGAATTTGCTACCACAGTCAGTGCAATAAGCATAAACACCCTTTTTTTCACCCGATTTTTGGTTTGGTTGTAAAATCACAACTGATTTTCTCGTATCTTTCCATTCTTCTTTCGGGACTTCATAATTACTCTTTGGTTTAGGTTCAGCGGGAATATTACCGGCAATTAGGTCGTATAACTTCTTAAATACCCAATAGATTCCCTTAAAAATCCCTTTAAATAAGTAATAGATTCCAAGAATGATATATTTTACAAGGTAGAATACACCTATGCAAACTAACACTGTTATACTAACGGCTAACGATACTAGAAGAATAGTGAAGATTGTTTGTTGTATTAAACCTAATCCATCGAACCAATTTATAAAATCTTCCCAACCCGTCCACATAAAAGTGTCTAACATCATTTTCATCAATTTTTTCAATTTATTTCTATGAATAATAAAAAATTAAAAAATTACTTAAGTCATTTTTAGACCAATTTTTGGCAGTTTTTCGAAGTAATTGTAAACCTAATTGTATGAAGTATTTTCTTATTTATAGGTTTGCTTTATTTGTCTTATTTCCTTTTTATTACCGATATAAAATACAGTGAAGAAAATGGAAAAATAGATTGCGATAACTATTGTCATTGGAACAATATAATCTCTTGTAAACGACAATAAATATAACGCACTACCGATTAAAAAGCCTGTAAATAATCTAAGATTCGTGGTACTCTTTCGAAATTTTAATTTTTGAGTGCACCAATCGATCATTCCTGGGATTGGGAGAATAATACACATAAAAAAGGCAAAAGTAGGGCTGAGGGAGGTATTTGTAATAGATTCGTATAAAAATGTTAGAAAAGATGTAAAAACGAGAGATATCACCATTCCGCTACATCTCGTGCAAAAAAATACGCTAGTTCTGCCTAGCTTTATAACAAATGTGTGATCGGCGTCAGATCGCATGTGATGGGTAAGTAATACATGATAAATTTCTCTTTCTTTCGATGATGTCGCTTTATCTAGGAAAAAAACGAGAATTGGAACGAAAAAAGCGACGGAAAGTATAATTTGCATAAAAAAATTAAACCCAATATCTATAATAATCGAATCTATTTCGAGCCCCGAGTTTATTGAGAGTAAAATCGATAACGCTAAAGCAATGAAAGCAGAAATTACAAAAAATAAAAAATTCTTGAAGACTTTCACGCTTTCTCTATATTTAAGAGGTTTATATTTGTAGATACCAAATAAAAAGCTTATTGCTCCAACGATAATGATCCATTCGATATACACGACATAATTTGCAAATATAATTAAATGAATCAAGGTTTCGCTCAAAACACCACCAATTAGAGCGACAATCCAACCAAAAAGGTTTGAAAGAAACGCAAGAGTAAAAAGAGAAATGCTGAATTGTATTGAAAAACTAGGAGATTCGATAAATGGTTGGGAAATGGACTTAAAATTAATGGAGACATAAATATATACGAGGGCAAATCCAAATATTCTTAAAAGATACAAAAAAAAGGTTCTAATTCTATTAAAATCAACCACAGATTGTTCAGAATTAATAGTTTTTTGTTCCAAAATTAATATATCATAGAATCTAATTTATTTAACCTTTGATCATTTAGATCCAAATTTATTTCTTTATATATCCCTGATCTATGTGATAGGTATGATCGAAAATAATCGCGAAAACTCAAATAACGAACCTTTTTTCGAAAACAAAACCAAAACTAACTACTTGAATAACCGAGAAAATTACTTTGAAGAAAGAATTAACGCAATAATTCAGGAGATTAGCAGCGAGAAAAACGACCTTATAACTTATTACACAGAAATATTAACAGAATTTACTCCGCTGTCGCAAATGAAAAACTTAGTAGCGATACATCAGCTTTTCTCAAATACTAATAAAAGCGATCCGAAAGAAATCACGATCAAAGACTTAGAAAAGTTTTACACTTCATCTCTATTTTTAGCGTTAAGCGACGGCGTTAAAGCCCGAAAGTTGCTCTATATAAATAGATACTTCGAATTTTGTGGGAGGGAAGACTTATTTTCTCATATAAAAGAGTTCCAGAAAAAATTTCAAACGAGGCATACCACTTTTAGAGAATACAAAACAAACGATAGAAACAACGAGTATTACGATTTCAAAATTAAAGAATTACTGGACGAGCTTTCTACTCCAGAAAACCAGTTGAAAAAATATTACGTTACAGATCTAAACACGAAAGCAAAAAGCACGATAAGAAATCACTTAGCGAACTTACAGTACTTCTTTAAAATTATTGGGAAGAAAAACCCTGAAAACATTACCGAGGACGATATTTTAAACTTTTTATCTAACGAACATTTCGTGAATTTGAACCCTAAAACTAAAAACAATTACAAATGGAACGTAAAAGCTTATTTCAACTTTATTAATCGCTCAGATTTGGTGAAATTATTCAAAGGGCATCACATTAAAACTCAGACGATAAACAAAAACGAGTTACTAACTAGGGGAGATATTGATAAAATCCTGCCATATTGCTCGACTAAAGAGAAAGTGCTTTTCATGTTGCTCTACGAATCGGGAGCGAGAAGGGCCGAAATATGGAACGTTAGATTTAGAGACATCGAATTTTTGAAGAATTATACGAATTTATACATAAGTAAAAGCAAGACTCAAACGAGAAATATTCCTTTAGTGGAATGTACCCCTTACATTAAAGAATACTTTAAGACGAGAGATTTTAACGAAAATGAGAGGATATTAGGTATGATGCACCCGGGATCAATAGGCACGACCTTAAGACGGATAAAAAAAAGGCTAGTTAAAATATACCCTGAATTAAGTAAAAAAAGATTCAACCCTCACGCACTTAGGCACGCAAGATTAACGGAATTGGCAAGAACAAAATTAAACCAACCACAAATCACAAAGATCGCTGGCTGGGTGCCTGGCTCCAATATGGCAAAAATATATTTTCACCTAGACGATTCCGATGTCATTAACATTTTAACTGATGGAAGATACACGCAGCCTCTAATGCATAGGTTTGCTCCCCTATTTTGTCCTATTTGCGGACACGAAAACGATAAGCACGCTATTTATTGCTCGAGGTGTTCAGCGATATTCAATAAAAAGAGGTTCTTGATTGAGAAATTAAACGAGGAAGAACAAATGGCTATAAATTTTGACAAAGTATATTCTATCGAAAAAGAGTTAAGAGAAGTGAGGGAAAAGTTAGAAAGGCTATTGAAATAGTAAAAAAATAAACATCTATTTTTACTAAATCGTATTTATTTCCCCAAGTACTAAGAATTACTGAGTCTGCGGATGATAAGATTATAATGGCAGTTCGGCGTAAGCAATATCCTATCGAAGGCATTCAATTCCACCCGAATCCATCAAAATGAAACCTTATGGAACGCAAATGATAAAAAATTTCGTGGAATTATAAATTAATGGGGTATACTTTATATACCAATTATACCATATATACCATATGAGTAAAAATACAACTATGAAGCTCTCGAAAAAAACTTTGAATAAACTACACAAATTAGCTGGAGAAATTGCTGCTGAAAAAGGAAGGAGAGTGACTTTAGAAGAGGCTTTATTAGAGTTATTAGAAGAAAAGGAAAAGATGGAGAATAATTTGAAAGCTGCTACGATTAAGAACGATCGGGAAGCGTTTAAGACTCTGTTAAAACAGAAATTTTCAGGCGGTCGTCCGGAAGATTATAAAGAATATAATTACGAAGATGTAGGTATCGGTTAAATGCCGATATATATC
>SMTZ1_10007830_pt1 | contig 10680 bp, 14 predicted proteins | sample DeeMarSWOR136_30_FD_25667 | JGI IMG/M metagenome (IMG submission 25667) | reverse complement strand
ATAGCCCCGGCCTCCAATTGCTTGTGGGCTATGATGGGGCATTTGTGGGTCTTCGCGTGGGGCCTCAGCTCCGAGGGGACCGATCGGAAGAACTTCGCCATCGAATCGATGTTCCTCTCCATCACGTCGAGGTCGATGAGGAGGGCGGGGGTGTCGATCTCGTCCTTCTCTGCGCCTAGTCTAATCATCAGGTATCCGATACCCTACCCCAGAGGAGCCTTAAAGCCTTCGCCAAATCAGGGCATTTTCGCCGATCTCCCCACCCCAAAGAAGTAGGCAACTGTTTTTACTTCAAGCACGAGATAGAACTCAGGGGATAGTCGGCGTGAGGGGGACGGCGCTTCTGCCCCTCCACCATGGGCGGGCACCGAAGTGGCTGTTCGGCAGGATGGTCAAGCTTGCGGAGTGCATATTGGACATCATTGTCGACGAGTTCGGGGTCGTCGGCCTCCTCAGCCGCCTCTCGGACCCCTGGTTCTTCCAGTCCCTGAGCTGCGTTCTGGGGTACGACTGGCACTCCAGCGGCACAACGACTGTGACCTGCGGGGCCCTCAAGGAGGCCATCGACCCCGAAAAGCTGGGGGTCGCGATTGCGGGGGGCAAGGGCAGAACCTCGCGCAAGGCTCCTGCTGAGATAGAGGAGCACGGCCTGGAGTTCGGTATGGGCACGAGGCAGATCGAGGAGCTCCAGTACGCAAGCCGGATGGCAGCTAAGGTTGACAACAGCCTAGTGCAGGACGGTTACGACATCTACCACCACACCTTCGTATTCGACGAGCGCGGGGACTGGATCGTGATACAGCAGGGAATAAACGAAGCGAAGGGAAACGCCCGGAGGTACCACTGGCCGCCCGAGCACTCCTCCTTTGTCGAGGAGCCCCAGAACGCCATATTGTGCGAGAGCAGGCTCCCATTAGTCCTGGATATGACATCGACCGAGAGCGACGAGAACCGCAGAGCTTGCGTTGACCTTGCGAGGGAGAATCCACGCCGCCTCAGGCGGATGTTGGTCGAGTCGACGCCGAGCCACCAGAGCACGCTGGAGGAGTGGACAGGAGGGGGCGCCGACCCCGGGATTCTTATAATGCCGAGGGGGATAAACTGGGAGGCGATGAAGGCGGTCTACGAGTTCCAGCCCCACAGCTACGAGGAGCTAGCCTCCCTAAGGGGCGTCGGGCCCTCCACCGTTCGGGGGCTGGCGCTTGTCGCCGAGCTCGTCTACGGCCACCGACCGAGCTGGAGGGACCCCGTCCGCTTCAGCTTCGCCTTCGGGGGCAAGGATGGCGTCCCCTTCCCCGTCGACAGGAGCAGCATGGACGAGGCCGTTGGCCTCCTCAAGGCCGGCATCGAGGAAACGAAAATAGGTCAGAACGATAAACTGAGGGCGATCCGGAGGCTGAGAAGGTGCGTACCCGAGATCCCGGAGTACAGGCGCTGATGTCTACAGATGCCATCATCGAAGCCGCCGGTCAGGGTAGACCGATCACAGTAGAGGAGGCAGAGGCAATACTTACGTTGGAGGTCACCCCGCAATGTTTGTTCGAATCTGCGGGGAGGGCGAGGGACCGCCTCCTCGGCAGGGAGATCAGATTCTATTACCCCCTCCCGAGGTTCCCGAACGTCTCCGTGACCGGTAGCGGATGTGCCTTGGGGTGCAAGCACTGCGGTGGCCACTATCTGAGGGGCATGGTGGGCACCGAGACTCCCTCCAAGCTGAAGGCCTTATGCACGAGGCTCGAGGCTGATGGCGGGATCGGCCTCCTCGTCAGCGGCGGTTGCGACGCCGAGGGCAGGGTCCCCCTCGATCGGTTCCTCGGCGCGCTCAGGTGGGTGAAGGAGAACACCGACCTCATAGTCAACGTCCACACAGGGCTGCTGGATCACGGGCAGGCCGAGGAGATAGGCTCCACCGGCGTCGACATAGTGTCGGTAGACGTAGTGGGGAGCAACGAAACGATCAGGCGCGTTTACGGGCTGAAGGCTATGGTGGACGACTACAGGGAGACCCTGAACTCTCTCAAGGAGGCCCGGGTCCCCCATATTGTCCCTCACATATGCGTCGGATTGGACTTCGGAAATATCCGTGGGGAGGCGGCCGCCCTGGAGGTGGCCCGAGGGATCAACCCGGAGCTGGTCGTGATCCTGGGCCTGATGCCCACGCCCGGCACGGCAATGGAGAGCGTCGAGCCCCCCTCTGCAGAGGTCATCGCGAGGGCCATTACAGCTACCAGGCTCATGTTTCCCGAGGCTGGCGTCGCACTGGGATGCATGCGCCCCCGAACCGGGAAGGGGAGGATCGAAGAACTGGCGATGAGGGCCGGGGCCAGCAGGTTGGTCCTGCCCTCAAGATCGACGATTGAGAAGACGGAAGCGGGGGGATTCAGGGTCATGCATCTGGACGGTTGCTGCTCTATACCCGTGGGTCTTGAGGCCCGCGCGCTGAGGCTAGGGCAACCCTAGGCTCATCCTTATGACATGTACGAAGTCCCCGGATGCAACGCCGATGAGTTCTATCGACCTTCCCCCGAAGAAGCCGTTCACAGCCTCCTCCAGGGACCCTTCATCCACCGGCACCCCCGTCAGGGAGCCCTCCAGGTCCTCGATGGCCTCCTCGGGGTGCATGAAGAAGTCGCCGGTGATCTTGACCCTGACGATCCGGCCTCCCTCGGCCTCGGCCTCCGCTGCGATCAGCTTCCCTCCGGGAACCTTGAATTCCACCCGACCCAAACCATTCACCTCCTGAATACCCACTCTTGGGAACGATATTTCTCCCGGAACTTTTCCATCAGATCGGCCTCATAGTCGGTAAGCCCCCCCGGCTCAAGGTGGACGTCCAGGGTCTCCTCGAAACCCGAAACGAGGGCGTCCCTGGCCTCTTCGAAGGAGACATCGCGCTCGAGCTCCCGGCGGACGTTCGTCACTCGCTCCTCCGCCGCCTTGATCATCTTGTCGCTTATCTTCGTACCAGAGACCTTTAGGACCGTAAAGATCTTCTTGGCGTCACAGTCCACGAGAACCGTTCCGTGCTGGAGGACTGACCCGTACCGCCTTGTCTGAGCGTTCCCAGAGATCTTCCTTCCCCCCGCCACGATGTCGTTTATAGGCTTGAACTCGGAGTCTAATCCTAGCTTCTCCAGCCCCTTGATGACGCACCCGCATATCAGTCTGTACGAGGAGATGATGTCCCTCGGGATCTTCGGGTCGTCGTCGGGAGCAACTAGGCTGTAAGTGATCTCCCCGTTGTAGTCGTGGAAGACCGCCCCTCCCCCGGTTATCCTGCGGATGACATCTACGCCGAGCCGTCGGCAGGCATCGAGGTCCACCTCGTTCTCAATGCTCTGGAAGTAGCCGACAGACACCGCGGAAGGGTTCCACCTGTAGAGCCTCACGGTGTTGGGTGTCTCCCCCCTCCTCCTGGCGTAGGCTATCGCCTCGTCTATCCCCATCTGGGTGTATGCGTCCTCCACTCTCATGTCGATCAGGCGCCATGTATCACTCATTTTCTTTCAACTCCAATAGCTCGGCCTCCGTTCGCGCCTCCTCAGGCATCAGACTCCGCGGGTAGTTGTAGAAAGGGCCTGAGGGCCTTTCGTTGTAGTATGGCCGGTTGCACCCGGGGCAGCCACTAGTTCGGAAGGCCTCTCCATCGGCGAGAGCCAATTCCAAGGTTTCAGCGTCCACGCCGAAGTTCTCGACTCTTTCCCTTTCCCCGAAATCCATCGTCTCGAAGTGAGCTAGGCCTTTGGTGATGAGGTGCCTCGCAAGTTGAATACGCCTATAGGCGTTTAAATTCGGCTGTGGTTGATCTGCGAGCTTCGTGCCCTTTACGGGAGTGAAGGCGTACAACGCTGTCATGACCCCCGCGTCCACGAGCCGCTGCATGAGCCCCACGGCCTCCTCCTCGGTCTCCCCGAGGCCGACGATGAGGTTTGTGAAGACCCTGCCCTCGCCGAATACATCGACCGCGATGCTAAGTGCATCCAAGTGCCCCTCCCAGGTGTAGGGCCCTCCGGCCGACCTGCCCTTCACCTCGTCGAACAACTCAGGCGTGGCGGCATCAAGTGGTATGCTGATCCTGTCAAGGCCGGCATCCCTCAGTGTCTCCATCTGGTCCCTGTTAAGTGGCATGGTGTCAAGGGAGACAGGGAGGTCTGTGACCTCAACGATCTCCCTGAGAACGGCGAGGATGTCGTCGAAGAAGCCGGTATAGTTGACGGCCTGGATGCAGACCCTGCTTACGATGCCGTCCCGCTGCTTGAGCTTCTCAACGACCTCTTTAGTAATGTAATCGGGCCAGAGCACCCTTGAGAGCAGGGACCTGCTGGAGAGGCTACCTCGGGCCTGGGGGCAGAACGCGCAGTTAGCTATGCAGCCGTCCTCTGCGTATGTCATGAGGTAGGCCGTCGTGGGCTTTTCATCTAGCCAGCACTCGGTCAAACCCAGCACCGAGGCGGTGCCGATGCTCACTCTCAGCCTTTCCGGAACCATCCTCGCCCCCTGGAGGCGCGATAACAAGGCGATCATGGGCTCGCTCTTCTTATAGCTTTTTAACCATAGGACATCGCTATCCCGCGAAAGAAAATCTCTGATATTTGCATATGCGATTGTCTTCGACTGTACAAGGTCTCTGGGAAGATCTCAGCTCTTCACCCAGGTGTGGTGGCACTCGGTGCAGGTGTAGCGCTCAACGGCCCGGTCCTGTTTGACACCCGCGTGCTCCCCAATCGTTGTGAGCACGGCGCGATATGCCTCGTTGTTGCCGCACTGGGGGCACCTCTGGGTAACCTTCAGGGACCCCTCTGCGACGCTTTCTACGACGTAAACCGGCTCCGCTGATGGCCTGTCAGGCCTCCTGACCTCGACCAGGCTCTGGGCGACCTCGTAGCCGCATTTCGGGCAGACGAGACCGTTCAGCCCCCTCTCCATGTACGAGCCGCACCTGTCGCAGAACCTCACGTAGCCTTCCTCCCGAAACCGAAGACCGCGCGTCAGCCTAGCCTTCGGTTACTACAATAATTGTATAGATCTAACTCTAAATTATATATGCCTGTTATGGATCCCATGTCTATTTTCTTATTTCGACTGTACGATCTTGCGGCGCGAATAAGCTTAATTGTCTGTGCCATGACACGGTATTTTATAATTAAGAATTTCAGCTTGTAACGTGAAAAAGAGTCCCAGGAGCATCTTAATTCTACGAAGGCCCCGAGGCAATAACCATATGAACACCCTGGACAGAGAACCTTACGTCCCAAAGGAATTCATCTTGGAGGAAACAACGTGGCGACGATTCGCGTCCACCTGTACGTATCGGGCCGGGTCCAGGGGGTCAACTACAGGGCATTCGTTAAACGGGAGGCCCTCAGACTCGGTCTCACCGGCTGGGTGAGGAACCTACCTGACAGGAGGGTCGAGGTCGTCGCCGAGGGCGAGGAGGGGCAGGTCGAGAGGCTCGTACAGCTCTGTGGGGAGGGGCCGCCCCTGGCCATGGTGAGGGGCATCGAGTCCCACAGGGAGCCATCTACCGGCTCGTTCAGCTCCTTCAGCATCAGGTATTGACTCTACCACTATTTTAAACTCGGAGACGCACGTTGATTTAACAAATTGGTAACATGAAGGCTGCCTGGTTGAATGGGTCGATAGGGAAGATAACGGGGATAAGGGTCGTCTCCTTCGACGCGGACGGGACCCTTTGGGACTTCAACAAGGTCATGCGCCTGTCCCTGAAACGCTCTCTTCTGGAGCTAGAAAGGATAGACCCGTCCGCTGCTGCGATGCTCAACGTTGACAAGATGATCGAGATAAGGGAAAGGGTCGCTGAGGAGATGGCCGGGAGGGCTCTAAACCATGAGCAGATCCGGCTCGAGGCCTTCAGGCGGACTCTCAGGGAGATCGGGAGGCCAGATGACGCCCTCGCCGGGCACCTGTCAGAGGTGTACCTGAGGCACCGCTTCGGGGACATAGAGCCCTTCGAAGACGCTCTGCCCGCGTTAAGGGCCCTGGGGAAGAGGTATAAGCTAGGTATCCTTTCGAACGGTAACAGCTACCCGGAGAGGTGCGGCCTGGGAAGCGTCTTCCAGTTCGCTGTTTTCTCGCAGGATCATGGCGTTGAGAAGCCGGACCCGAGGATATTCCGGATCACCCTCGAAAGGGCCGGATGCTCGAAGGACGAACTCCTTCACGTGGGGGACTCGCTCGAGTCTGATGTCAAGGGGGCTGTAGAATCCGGCGTGAGGTGCGTCTGGCTCAACCGTCAGGGTCTGGTGAACGATACCAACATCAAGGTCGATTACGAGGTATCCTCGCTCCTTGAGCTTCTCGAGATCCTCTGAGGGCGGTTGAATGAGCCCCGATTACTCCGTTGATGCCCGAACAGCTCCTAACGACGCGTATTCGAAGGAGGTCGTGAAAGAGTTCGTGCTCCAGAGGCTGAGGCTCACGCCGTCGACCCTCGGTAGAACCATGGAGGACGTCCCCGAGATCGTCAGGGCGACCGGGGGGCTCCAACATGGCGGCCACCTGATCGAGCTCTTCAACCGGTTCGAGGACTTCAGGCCCAAGTGGTTCGACCATTGGTACCACAATAAAGAGCTAGTCGAGGGACACGTCCTCCGGGGAGCCCTCAGGATCGTCAACACGGACGAGTACCCGTACTACTTCAAGGCGACGAGGAGCGTGGCGCGCAGGAGGAGATACCAGAACTGCCCCGCGGAGTTGTACGAGGGCCACCTCCTCGCGATCCCCATCGTAGAGGAGCACGGGCCGCTCACACTACAGGAGTTCAGGGAGCTGTTCGGGGAGAAATATCCGCTGTACAGAGACAGGGCGAGGAGGATCCTCACGGACTTGTACAACCACGGCGAGGTTGTCAGGACGGGCAGGAAGGACCAGAAGCCCCTCTTCCACGCTGTAAAAATGCTTTCTTACCTTTCGGATATGCTGGCTGTAGAAGAGGAGGAGGCCAAGAATTGGCTTCTGCTCAGATGCCTCGGCATTTACGGTCCTTTGACACCTGGGGACATAGCTCACTGGGTCGGCTGGAACATCACCGAGACGACCGACATCCTGAGACGGCTGTTGAAGACGGGAGCGGTCGTGAGAGTGAAAATGGAGCACGATGAGAGAGACCACTACATGTGTTCGAGGGACCTGAAGCTGCTAGATTCCTTAAGAGATGACCTGCCTGAACATGAATTCATCCGGATACTGTTTAACGACGACTCCCTTCTGCTGGGCTACTACCCGAGGCTCGGAGACTACTTTGGGTATCCCTGGAGGTACCCGCAGTTCAGCGAGGGGATCGTCTGGCGGGCGGGGATCCTTTACGGTAGGGAGCTTGCGGGGGACGCGGTAGTTGAGATGTTTTCGGGGTCAGAGCTATTCATTGTGAAGAAGCTCATCCTGCGCAGAGAGCTTGTGAAGCAAGGCATAATACCACGCATCAAGGATGAATTCAAAAGGCACGCGGCCTTCTACGGTAAGGATCTGCAGATAGCCCAAGCAGATGTCCTCTGAGCCTGAACCTGCTGGCTTGCTACTCTTCAGGCCATCCTTGCCCTCGGCTCTCTGACGAGGAAAACGACGATGAGGACCGCGACGACCTCGAGGGCTATCCCCAGTATGTAAGGTAAGGCTGGATCCATCTGGTATAGGAGGCCGAACAAGGCCGCAGAAGGTACCGTCGCCAAGGTCCTCAGGGTCCCGCTGACCCCCATCACACGCCCTCTCTTATCTCTTGGTATAAGGTCGGCCCTCAGGGCGCTGAATGCTGGAAACATCACAGCCTGGCCGACAGCGAAAAGCACGTTGACGGCCAGCATCTGGAGGAAACCCCTGGAGACGATCAGGAGGGCTATAACGGGTGTAGAGAATAGGTAACCAAGCAGAATGGACCTTTTCCTTCCCACCCTATCTACTATGTTCCCCAGGGGGATCCCGACTACCAAGGTCGTGATCAAGTAAGCAGCATTCATGAGACCCCACCTCAGCCCGCTCACACCGACAACGTCGCTGGCATAGAGCGGCATGTATACGTCGAAAAGAGGGCTCTCGAATGCGGAGATGAGCATGACCGCTGTGAACAGGAAGAAGTCCTTTGACATTAAGGACCAAGCCTCCAAGATCGAGCCCGCGGCCTCTCTAAAGGAGGATTGGAGCCCCTTCAAGTCTAACCCCTCCGGGTTTTCCAGCGTCTCTTTTAGGAAGAGGGTCCTGGTTATGGCTACAACGACTACTGATACGAAGACAACTCCGTATATGATCCTCATCCCAGGCACCAACCCCATCCTCTCAACCAGCAAACCTCCCATTGGTGCTGAGAAGACTGCGACGATCAAGGGAAGGACGTTTACAAAAGCATAGCCGACCCCCCTCCTATCGGGAGGCATAGAGTCCGCCTCCATCGCCTCCAGCGCTGGGTGGTAGATGTGACTTAGGTTTGAGACCACTATAGCCACAAGTATAAACCGCCAGTCAGGAGCGAACACGTAGAACAGGTATGCCAAAGCTGCCCCGTACGTGAAAGTGGCGATGATGGCCTTGCGCCCGTATTTATCGGCGATGTGCGCGCCCGGGATACTCACGAGGACGAGGACCGCCGAGCCAAGGGAGCTCATAAGGCCTATAAGGAAAGGACCGGCGCCGAGGGCCCTCATGTACAGCGACTGGAAGGGAGAGTGAAGGGAGTAGGTGAAACGGAATATCGCATAGCCGATTATTAGCACAAGGAGGTTCCCCCTTACAAAGGAGAAATCCTCCCTCAACCTCGAGAGGAAACCTATCAACAACCAAAGTCTCCCGGCCGGCTATTCCCTTAAGACGAGAAAAAAGGTAAGGAATTAATGTATAAAGCCTTGTTTCGGTTCTCGGACGCTGACGAGGGATTCTAATAAACATCGGTATCAACTTCCCTTTTTACGCGGGTGGGGGTTAGTCATAATAACCTAGGTTTACCATTTTCCTTGTACAAGTTGGGCGAGTAATACGATTCTGTTCATATGCACACGTTGGTATGGCCTTGGGTGAGCTCGGTGGTGTTGAAGCTTTCGTCAGTAGCTGCAGGTCGCGATGGGGCGTTCTACGAATGAGATAAAAGACTGTTCTGGGATCGAACGAGGTGATGGACTATAGGCGTCTCGAAAGGGAGGAGGCAGCTGACCTAGTCCTCAGGGTTCTGAAGGAAGCGGGGAGGCCACTGACAACGAGAGAAGTTCAGGCGGAGGTCGAGAAGAAGCTAGTCAGGTGCCCCGACTCGACCGTGGTTTTCCTAAACAGGCTCCGCACAAAGGGAATCATCAGGGGTGAACGTTCTAAGGAAAGGCGCGGTTGGGTCTGGTGGGCCGAGGGCTAGGCCCATGAGACGATTTTGTCGCAGGCCTCAATGAGCTCTATCCAGCCCACGTAATCTATAAGCTTCACATCGCCTTTGATTTTTACCCGTAGGTCTTGGGAATCGGACTTTAAGCAAAACAATCCATCAGCGTAGGAGAGGGAGGTGATGAGTTCACGGTTGGTTGTGTGATGGCACCCCTCCTCCGTGAAGAGAAACATGACCTTCATGCCTGCTTGGGCAATCATCTCGGCCATTTTATAGATGGTCTGAGTGTTTTGAATCCGGCTCACTACAAAGAGGACGCTCATCACCTAGTCTCCTAGAAGACGACCACTGACCTGCATTCTACCATCAACCCGACTAGGTCTTCGATATTTAAGGGTAAAGCAGCAAAGTAATGGTCCAACTCTTCCGCCTTTATCTCTCTCTCTTCAAGAGACTCAGAGAAAACTCGTACCTCGCCTAGGTCTGATGACGCCCGGAGGTAGTCGAGGGCAGCGGGATTTTTAATAGCTTGGGGCCGAAGACACTCTACACCGGCGTCGAGGAACACCATCAGGGGCGGCTGGTCCATCCCCAGCATGGCGGCCGACAGGCGGAGGCCCTCTACGACCCCATACTCCTCCCAGGGACCACTCCTAATCACGATCATAAGCTCTGTCAATTACTGGCACCCTGCCCAAGGAACAAAACTTTGCTGCTCTCCTCCATCAGGTCGACAAGCTCACTCAGGCTGCTCATCTCCGCGCCTCCCACCAACTGATCGGGAGATTCTATTCCACTCGTCGTTGCACTAGTTCGGCAAACAAGGAGGCGCACTCCATCTATGAGAAGGTTAGGGAATCCGCGTATTCGCCTCCCTGATTCAACGAGCCTGACCGACACCCCGTTGAGGAACACAGTGATCTCATGCCCACGCGCGAGGGCTGCCTTCGCTAGGCCTTCGATCTTCTTCGTTGTAGCCTCGGAATCGGAGTAGGCCACGAGCAGTATGCGCATAGGAAACCCCTGAGGATTCTAATTCTGCTATCCGTTCTTTTATATATATGTCAACCCCTTTCAAGGGGGATTTCCTCGCTGGGAATTGGTGTTCTACTTTTTTGAATGAGTGTTCGAAAACCTAGGATTAAGTATCTTTGAAGGTACCTTATAGGATGGTGATGAATTGGATTTACCTGTCTTCGCCATCTACATCGACACAAAGAAGCTAGCCACCTATACTGTGCTCGCGTTCATCCTTGGCGGACTGCTGGGGGGAGCGATGTGGAACTTCGGAGGAGTGTATATCCCGGAGCTCCCGCCCTCGAACCTCCTGGTTTATGGCTCGTTGATGAAGTTCGCCTCCGAGG
>SMTZ1_10007829_pt1 | contig 10680 bp, 19 predicted proteins | sample DeeMarSWOR136_30_FD_25667 | JGI IMG/M metagenome (IMG submission 25667) | reverse complement strand
CTGACGTACCCGAAGCTGTATGTCCGGTTAAGGCGTTCTTTTGCGTTCCTTATACTTTGCTATTGCTTTTTGCAGCGTTGTTATTGCAAGCGTTGGACAATGCAGTTTTGATTCGGGTAGCCCTCCCAGCTCATTTAGTATGTCTTGTTCGTCTATCTTCTTTGCTTCCTCAAGTGTCTTGTGTTTTACAATTCTGGTCATCGCAGAGCCAGACGAAGCTGCTCCTGGGCAACCCAAGTATTGAAATTTGGCGTCTTCTACGACATCGTCATCGCTAATTCTTAGGTATATTTTCATTGTGTCGCCACAAGGACCAGTATGGGCTAAGTTAACGTCTGGGTCCTCTATGACGCCGACGTTAACCTTATCTCTATAGATCTCAATTACATTTTCTGAGTAACCAGCGTCTTTCAGTAATTCAAACTCCTCTTTCGTCAATTTTTCTGATACTTTTGCTCCCTCCTCATGAGAATGAGCATATTATTCTAGATTCGTCTATGGATGGCGGGCGTGATGGCAGCCCTCGGTCAATTCTTCAAGTTCATCGTTGTTGTACGCCGCGACTACGTCTTCAACAGTGTTGGCGTTGGCCCTTAACACCGCTACTCTGGCATTTTGAAAGATGCCTAGAGCTCTCGGTCCCATTCCATAAGTTATGAGTATGGTTGGTCTGAGTTGTAGGATGCGGTCAGGCGGTCGCCCTGTTCCTCCAAAGTGTTCACTTGTGTTGGACACGGTTCTTTGGCTTGAGATGCTACCATCTTCGTTCAGGTCAATAACGGCGAAGTAGGGCGCTCTTCCGAAATGTTCCGATAACCTAGCGTTTAAGCCTCTTTCCTCGACTACTGGAACCACGATTCTGGCTGTCATTTTTTCACCTCCTCCTTTCTTGAATCCTTTAAGCATTTTCTCAAGTTTTCTGCGTCTTATCTCTTCAAGTTCTTTGTTGTGAACCTTTTCTAGGACACTTGAAGACGCAATCACTTCTTCTATTGTTTCACGACCGATTGTGGCACTTCCACAATCAGGACAAGTGTCGGGCCAGTCGCTTATGTAGACAAGCTTTTCCTTGGGAATAATCCACTCATTCTTGCAACTGTAACATCTGAATCTCGTCTATCTTCCTCCTTTTTGGGCGAGTGACTTGTCATCGTCGTCCCTGACCGCGACCTCTGCCCATTCCATAGTGTCCTCGAACAGTTGGGGAACTTGTCTCCTTCAGTCCTCCAATCTTGTACTTTTCAATGACTTCTCTCACGTTTCCGAAAGCGCCTGTCACAATTTTTATTCCAGCAGCGGACAAAGCTTGGAAAGCGTTTGGTCCGACGTTTCCAGTGATCAGCACTTCGGTTCCTTTGCTTGCTACTGTTTGAGCTGCTTGAATTCCAGCTCCACTCATCGAACCGGAAGCAGTGTTTGGAACTGCCTCGAAATCCATGGTTTCGGAATCCACAATCACAAAGTATTGGCACCTCCCAAACCTTGGATCCAGCTGGGCTTCCAGGTCGCCTGAAAGGGCACTCACGCATATTTTCATTCAATCACCTCCGTAGTTTCACCAATTTCTCGTGCGTGCGCATCAGTCATAGATGGGAAGGGAGTTGAGCCAACCGGCTCAGCCCAAATTTCATCAAAAATTCTGCCGATAGACACTTCAAGGTCTTCTACAATGGCGAGACCAGTCCTCAGTTCTTTCATTTTTGCATATGCAGCTCTTTTGGACAATTGATTTCACCTTCCAATAGTTTTCAGCAACTTTCGATCATGACTGCATATGTTGACTTGAAGGCGCATTTGGCCTATCTCGAAGTGTGTGGCGCAGGCGAGGCATGCGCGCGGGCCACATATCCTTGGCGCTAGAATTGGCATGTCTTCTGCCCTTCTTCCCTCACAAAACCTTTCGAATCCTCCAAGCTCGGGAATCTGGAAATAGGCGTTTTCTACGTTTCCTTTTTTCTTCAAGATTTCCATCTTGCCGTGGTCTTCCAAGCGAGTTATTGGACCTATCGCTATCGTTTTTGCACTCATTTTTGGTTCCTCACTCTTGAGAAGAGACCCCGGGCGTTCTCTCCAATCGCTTTGCGTTTTTCAAGAAATTCTCAATCTTCTTGACGATTCCCATGAACGCTTTTGTCGCCGGAGAAGTATTGTGTTCAATTATGAAGGGCAGTCCTTTATCAGAGTCACGGCAGATCTCTGGGTCTATCGGTATGCTTCCGAGAAAAGGTATTGACAAATCTTCAGCAATCTTCTTTCCTCCCCCAATCTTGAAAATGTCGATCTGCGAACCGCATTTTGGGCAAACGAACCCACTCATGTTCTCGACAATGCCGATGACAGGGACGTTTAGTTGCCTAGCAAACGTAACGGCCTTCTTGACAACGATTTGCGAAACTTCTGAAGGTATTGTAACTATCACAACGCCGTCCATTTCAGGAATGAGCTGCATCACGCTGAGAGGTTCATCACCTGTTCCCGGCGGAAGATCAATAAAGAGAAAGTCAAGTTCTCCCCAAACGATCTCCGATAGGAACTGGCTAATCGCCTTCATCTTCAGCGGGCCACGCCAGATGACAGGTGCCTCGTCACTTGGAAGCAGGAAATCCATGGACACAACCTTGATTCCTAAAGGCCCCAGTGCCGGAAACGCACCTGCCGGACCAGCTTGAAGCCTTTGACCTTTTACACCAATGATCTTAGGGACGCAGGGGCCTGTTATGTCCGCGTCAAAGATCCCTACAGAATAGGCGTGACCGTGCATGGCGAAAGCCATTGCTAGGTTCACTGTTACAGTACTCTTACCGACTCCACCCTTGCCGCTTATTACTGCTATCTTATGCTTGATCTTGTTCATTCTGGCTTTCCGTTTTCGCTCCTCTTCTTCGTAAGCCTGTCTTCTTTCGGCAGCGAAATCGTTTGTCTTAGAACTAGGAACCTGTTTTTCGCCACGATCTTCGTCTAGGGTTTTCTTCTCCAAAGTCTCCGCGTGCATGGATGTCCCATCCGAGGTTTAAGAGTAGAGGTTTAATAGATAAACGATATTAATACTTTATGTTTAGAAAATAAACAAAGCATCCATTCAACAAGGCGGCTAGCCAGTACGCATATCTAGGTTGCCCTTTCCGTATTTGGTCAGAAGCTCTTCCAAGTGGCCTTCTTCCACGAGAAAGTTGATCAAGCGAGCCAACGAGAGATCGGTTCTCTCTTCTGCCTTCCTCAGTTTCTCACGATTCCCCTTACGGAGGAAAACGTTCTCAGTGGGCATTGCGCACGCATGCATGCATTCGGATGTGAACATATTTGGATCCTAGTAGTAACTCTATGTTGAAAACGACGTTTTTTTCAGGCGTTGAAAGGGTAACGAAGAAATTCAGAAGAGTCGACATTCAGAGAGGGTGCTGAACTGATTTCTGACCTGAGAATTATCCTCGAGACCTACAAAAGCATGCAGCCAAAATGGATAAGCCTGGGCCTCCTGGAAAACTGCTGCGCGCGAATTGAACTGTCATTTTCTCTAAACGAAATCTTCAGTAGGTATTCTTATTCCAATGCCAACCAAGTCGAGCTCGTCCACAGTTTCGATTCTCTTTCCAAAGAATTTTCCAAATCTATTACAAGTAAAAACACCGATAAAATGTCAAACAAATATTCCATAACTCTAGGGAAAAGGTTTTTAGTTGCGTCTCCTAACACAACAAACAAAACTAGTTTCCATATCGTGAGGTGATAAGTTTGTCTGTATTTGCGGCACCTGGGGCTTATGATCGTGCCATTACAGTGTTTTCCCCAGATGGTCGCCTCTTCCAGGTTGAATATGCCCTCGAGACGGTGAATCGCGGAGCAACAATTTTAGGAATAGCTTGCTCCGAGGGGGTTGTATTGGGGGCGGAAGAAAAAATTGAAACTAAGCTGCAGGACACAAATTTCACTTGGAAGCTGTATGAGGTAGATGACCATCTTGGTGCGGCGGTTGTTGGTTTGGGGTCCGACGCTCGCATACTCATCGACCAAGCTCGGATCTACTCCCAGAGCAATCGACTAATGTATGACGAAGCCATCGATGTTGAAATCATTACAAAACGCGTTGGGGACATAAAACAACTATACACCCAACACGCAGGAGTAAGACCGTTTGGAGTATCAATTATTTTCGGTGGAGTTGACAAAACCGGAAACCGAATATTCGCAACTGACCCGAGCGGCTCATACAGAGGCTACAAGGCCGTAGCCGTGGGCATAGGCCGCGAGACTGTTGAAGGCATTTTGACTGAAGAATACGGCGAGAACATGAGCCTCGATGAAACAATCAAACTTGCAGTGAAATGCCTTACCAAGGCTCTTGAAGCTAGAGGAGAGCCTAAAAGAATCAAACTAAGCGTGGTTTCTTCTGCGACAAAAACTCTCAGAATGCTCAACGAAAAAGAAATTGAGACCTACCAGAGAGGGTTGGAAGGCAGTGGAACTTGATGAGCGAACGCTACACCGTTGCGCGTATGACTCATGATGGAGAACACTTCGAGATCTTAGTCAAACCTCAACTAGCCTTTTCCTATAGACTCGGAGAAACCACATCAGTTTCCGAACTTTTGATCGCTGAAACTATTTTCACCGATGCTGGGAAAGGGTTGAAGGCGTCAGAAGACAAACTGCAGGAAGTCTTCGGAACCACGAATCCCATCAAAATAGCCAACATAATCCTCAAGAAAGGTACGCTGCAGCTAACTACAGAGCAGCGAAGAAAACTGGTGGAAGACAAACGAAGGCAAATCGTTTCATTCATATCTCGTCAATGCGTCGACCCAAAAACGAATCTTCCACACCCGCCCATGCGCATAGAACACGCGATGAAGCAGACTCACTTCTCAATAGACCCCTTTAGAGACGTTGAGGAACAAGCAAAAGAGATCATAAAGCTTTTACGTCCAATTTTACCCCTTAAAATGGAGCAAGTTTCCGTAGCTGTTCGCATACCACCGGAGTATGCAAGTAAAGCCTATGGGACCGTTAAAGGCTTCGGCGTGATAAAACGGGAACAGTGGCAAGCCGACGGATCATGGTCTGCGACCGTAGAGATGCCGGCTGGGCTTTACGGGCCCTTCTTGGACAAGTTGGGAAAAATAACTCGAGGCAATGTTGAAGCAAAAAAGGTTGGATAAATCTTTTCATGTTCGAGGTGATAAATAATGCCCCTTTTTTATGAGAAGAGACAGCTTGTAACTCCTGGCGACCTCCTTGCTGAAGACGACTATTTAGCCGGCGATAATACGTATAGAGACGATGGCAAAATCTATGCTAGCCGGATTGGACTCGTTGATTACGAAGCTCGAAAGGTTCATGTCGTTGCCCTTCGGGCGTTCTACGTTCCTTACGTCGGAGACACTGTTATTGGAAAAGTCGTTGAAGTGACCACAGGCGGCTGGATCGTGGACATCAATGCCCCATATTTTGCGATGCTTCGAGCCTCTGACGTTATGGATCGCCCATTTAAACCAGAAACAACGGATTTGCCATCCATCTTTGACGTAGGCGACCTAATCATATCGAAGGTAGTTGCCTACGACAGAAGCCGCGATCCTCTGGTGACTGTCCGTGAACCTGGTCTTGGAAAGATTTTGCGAGGACAACTCGTTGAAATCACTACTACAAAGATTCCACGGGTTATCGGAAGAAAAGGCTCGATGGTAAGTATGATAAAAAGAGAAACGGGATGTCAAATCACGATTGGACAAAATGGATTGATTCTCGTTAGCGGCAAGACTACTGAAGATGAACGACTTGCTGTTATGGCTCTTCACAAGATTGAAGAAGAATCTCATACGAGTGGATTGACAGATCGTGTAACCGAAATGCTTAGAAAAGAAAAGGAAGGTGTTGAAAATACCCAAAAGAAAAACTGAAAAAAAGAAATCAGACCCGAGTCAGAAAAAACCTGAAAAACTAATCGACAAAGATGATATGAGACTAGATGGAAGAAAACTAGATGAGTTGAGACCTGTGAAAATCGAAGTCGGCGTTCTCGCCAACGCCGATGGTTCTGCCTACATCGAACAGGGAAAAAACAAGATTCTCGCCGCAGTGTATGGACCTAAAGAGGTACACCCGAGGCATCTAGCCCTACCAGATCGCGCTGTGCTTCGATGCCGCTATCACATGGCGCCATTTTCAGTTGATGAAAGAAAGTCACCAGCCCCATCAAGAAGGGAAGTAGAACTCTCCAAGGTGATTCGAGAAGCTCTAGAACCATCCATCTTCGTCGAATACTACCCCCGAACATCTATTGACATTTTCATCGAGGTCCTACAAGCAGACGGTGGAACGAGATGCGCGGGCATCACCACTGCTTCGCTCGCGTTGGCGGACGCCGGGATTCCCATGCGGGATTTAGTTGCCGCGTGCGCAGCTGGAAAAGCAGATGGACATCTGGTGCTTGACCTCATGGATGTAGAAGATAAGGCAGGAGAAGCAGATGTCCCTCTGGCCGTGATGCCCAACTTAAATGCTGTCACCTTGCTTCAAATGGACGGGAGTTTAACGATCGAAGAGTTCGAGAAAGCGATCAACCTCGCCCTCGACGGCTGCAAACAACTATACACACTTCAAAAAGAGGCCCTAAAATCAAAGTATGTTGCAGTTAAAGAGGATGTGGAAGAATGACACCCCCACCTATAGTTGTTAGAGTCAAGCAAAAAAGAATCGGCGAACTAGTCTCCAGCGGAAAGAGACTAGACGGAAGAGGATTAACTGACTATCGTGAAATTCAACTTGAAGTGGGAATTATTGAACGCGCCGAAGGGTCCGCCCGTGTGCGGCTAGGCAAAACCGAAGTGATGACTGGAATAAAAATCGAGACCGGCCAGCCTTTCCCAGACGTACCCAATGAAGGCGTCCTAACAGTCAACGCTGAACTCGTACCCCTAGCGTCCCCCACCTTTGAACCTGGACCGCCCGACGAGAACGCAGTAGAGCTAGCCCGAATCGTTGACAGAGGAATACGAGAGTCAAAAGCCATCGAACTAGAAAAGCTATGCGTTGAGCCGGGAAAGAAGGTTTTCATAGTTTTCGTCGATGTTTACGTACTCAACCACGACGGGAATCTCATAGACGCCTCAGCTATGGCCGCCTTAGCCGCCTTGCTCAACACAAAGATGTTCAACTACGAGCTGGAGGGGGGAGAACTCAAGATTAAGCCTGGCTACACGCCTCTTCCAATCAGAAACCACCCCATAACCGTTACTTTCGCTAAGATCAACGACAAGCTTATACTTGACCCTTGGCTTGAGGAGGAACAAATCATGGATGCCAGGCTGACGATGACTTTGGACAAGGACGGAAAAATCTGTGCCATACAAAAAGGTGGTTACGGTTACTTCACTACACAACAAATCTTGGAAGCCGCTAAGATAGCCCGAGAAAAAACCGAAGAACTTCGAAAGGTCGTGGTGAAAGGCTGATGGGTCGCAGAAGAAAAGCAAAGAAAGTTGGCATGACAAGAGGACTCGGACCTCGCTACGGCTCAACTGTGAGAAAACGCTACATCAAGGTCCTTTCGGAGACGAAGAAGACCCACAAATGCCCCCAATGTGGCTCCGCGTCAATTCGACGAGAAAGCGTGGGTGTCTGGAATTGCAGAAAATGCGGCTTAAACTTCACGGGCGGCGCCTACACCCCCGTCACGAAGCTTGGAGTTGTGGCCAAACGCGCGGTGAAGACTGTGTCTGCTCCAGAAGCTTGAGTAGAAGAGAAAAGCGAAATTTTCGCAGCTTACCGTCTCTCTCGAAAGGGGCGGCTAAACAAGTGATACTGTTAACCACATCCCGGAGGCCAACGAGAACAACAAGAACACTCTGTCACGATTTGGTCCACTCAGTTCCAAACATCGTAAGGCTCAACCGAGGCAAACTGAATCTAGATGGAATAGCTGAGAGGGCTATCGAACTAAACGCGAACCGAATAATTGTCATTGACGGATGGAAAACGGGACTCGGAAAAATCAAACTTTTTCTACTAGAACAAACCGACTTAACCCAGGTCCCTCCGTTAATGTATGTCGCTAGCGTCAGACTTAGAAGAGAATTTGAGACCAAGACAAAGCGAATTCGATCTCTCGCGGTGACTGTGGAGCCACAAAATCATACCGAAACCATAAAAATTGCAGAGCACTTGGCGGATTTCTTCAACTTACCGAGATTATCAATAGGTGAAGCAGCCACAAAGCGTCAGGCTTCAATGAACATTTCACTTGACGCTTCACGGCGCACCCAAATTACATTTGTGTTGCCTCCACAAATGGTTGAAATAGGTCCACGAATTACTCTATCAAAGGTGTTATGGGAAGTCTCCCTATGAAAGCCCAAGCCACAATCTGCCTAGATTTCTCATCCAGAAAACAGTTGAAAGTCGTGTTGGAGGCCTTGAAACCAGAAACCAAAACCCCGGCAACTCGTCGTTCCGAAGTTCAGATGGAGAGCGAAGGAAACAGTTTGAAACTCAAGTTCAGAGCGAAAGACACTTCCGCCCTAAGAGCTGCCGTAAACTCCTATTTACGGCAAACCAGCATGGTAATTAATGTCCTAAAGTTAATGGAAAAACAAGAATCTTGAGTGCGCGCAAAGGAAGAAAGGAATGAGCACATGTTTACAAGTAAGATTCTATCTTCTCATGCGCGCTCAGTAGCTGTAGCAAAATTGTATTTCTTAGTGTCTAAAGGTACACCTGTTTTTCCCTTATTCATGATAACAACGATAATAGACATAGTTTACGGAAGAAGACATTCTGTGTAGCACTAGATTCTCGCATAAATGAAAATCGCGTGCTTGCGCATCGCTTAATAGTTGTGATCCATCAATTATTCAAACAGGTGTAAGGAATGGAGGTCTTTCATTATACGGACGTGGAGGCGAAAGATGCGGAAGAAGGGGCGTCAAAATTAACTGTTCGATGGCTTATTACGAAGAAGATGGGCGCTGAAAACTTTGCAATGAGGTTGTTCGAGATGATAGCCGGGGGCTACAGTCCCTTTCATAGTCACCCTTGGGAACATGAAGTCTTCATCCTGGAAGGTGAGGGTCTTGCGATTAGCGAGGAAGGACAAAAGAAGTTCAGAGCGGGAGATGTCATTTTCATTCCTCAAAACTCGAAGCATCAACTCAAAAACGACGGGGAAAAGACTGTAAGATTTCTCTGTCTCGTTCCCTATACCAATGACGAACGCCCGGGTCAACACTTAGAATTGAGACAAAAAAAGAACAGTGCGAATGTGTGAAGGAAACCCATCTTTTTGATCCGAAGAACATAGATGTCTTGGAGATGGAAGACAGAAAGATTTGGCATAATCCCAATGAGATTCTGGGAATTATAGAAATCAAACCAGAGTTTGTTGCGGCTGACCTAGGTTGCGGCAACGGTTTTTTCACCGTGTCGCTTTCACGGAAAGCTAGGAAAGTCTATGGCATCGACGTTCAAAAGGAGATGGTTGAATTTCTTGAACAGAAAATCTGGAAATTGAAAATTGAAAACATACAGCCTCTACTCTCGAAGGAAAATGAAATTCCACTTGGAGACGAAAGCGTGGATCTTTTGGTGTCGATTAACACCCTTCACGAGTTCCAAAACAAAGAGAGAACGATTGAAGAGATGAGGAGAGTTCTTAAACAAGGTGGAAAGGCGCTGATAGCCGACTTCAAGAAAGAGAACACGGGTTTCGGACCTCCAGTTGCCATCAGAGTCTCAAGAAAACAGGCAACAAACCTCTTCGAGAAAAAAGGTTTCACCACTTTAAAGAAAGAAAACCTACAATACCATTATGTGTTGGTTTTTTCCTAGATGCATGCGCGCGCATCGCTGGATACTTTTGACAAGAGCTGTATTGGAAACTGTCAATGAACTCTACCGGCAAAAAGCGTTTTTCCGTAAAAACGCTTAATTAACGCAAAGTTATAATGCTGAAGGAGTTCACAAACAACAGTTTGGGGAGTTGAGATGAGCGAAGAGATTTCGAGGCTTCCACCTCAGGTCCAGCAACGATTGCTTAGGCTTCAGCAACTACAACAAACGTTGCAGGGAGTTTTGACTCAGAAACAGCAGCTCGAACTGGAACTCAACGAAGTTGAGCAGGCGTTGAGCGAGTTGAAAAAGCTGACTGACGCTGCGGTGATTTACAGGTCCATAGGCTCGCTTCTCGTCAAGTCAAAGAAAACCAAAGTGACTACTGAGTTGAATGAGCGAGAAGAGTTGTTGAATATGAGGATTAATGTGCTGGGCAAACAGGAGGAACGTTTGCGGACCCAAGTGAAAGACTTGCAGGAAAAATTACAACGCGATTTGCGTCCGGTTTCACCTCCTCCTTAGGGTGAAATTTTCTTGGAAGAAATTGGAACAACTGAAATCACCCTTGAGCAGGTTGAAGAGCTTTGTGAAATCGCGGAGGAAACTGCAAGAGAGTATGTCCTATCAATTGTTCCTTCCCGAAGAATATCCACCCTCAACGTGACAGTTGACGCTGACGGGACCAAACCCCTCACCGTAAATGTCGACGTAGAAGTCGTTCTGTCGCCGCTCATGAAGAATTTCGACGTAAACAATTTGGTCAAAGAAGCTACTGAAAAGGCCTTCGCATCCATTGAAAAATACTTGAGGAGACTCTCATGCAGATCCACGAAATATTAGGTCTCATAGACAAGC
>SMTZ1_10007828_pt1 | contig 10681 bp, 3 predicted proteins | sample DeeMarSWOR136_30_FD_25667 | JGI IMG/M metagenome (IMG submission 25667) | reverse complement strand
GGCTCGGGAGCGAACCGGGAGTGACACCTGGTTCGCCCATACGTTCCCGGAGATGGGCACTGGGCCAGTCGCCTATTTCTCGGCAGAGTTCGGGCTGCACAACTCCGTCCCGATCTATTCTGGCGGACTGGGTATCCTGGCAGGAGATCACTGCAAAGGCTCGTCGGATCTGGGTGTTCCGTTGATTGCCGTGGGGCCGTTCTACACGAAGGGATACTTCGACCAGAAGCTACGGTTGGACGGCTGGCAAGAGGACAGTGATGACAAGTTCGACCCCTCCATAACTCCGATCACCCCGCTGCAGGGACCGAACGGGGAGTCGTTCCTCGCGACGGTTGAGGCCGACAACAGGACGGTCCACGTGGGCGCCTGGCAGATGATGGTGGGCAGGGTGCCGATATATCTGCTGGACACCGACCTCGACCAGAATCATCCGGACGACCGCCAGTTGCTACACCAGCTCTACTCGGGCGGAGTCGAGCACCGGCTGCGGCAAGAGTGGATAATCGGCGTGGGCGGAGTGAGAGTGTTACGGGCCTTGGGTATCCAGCCGTCAGTCTGGCACGCCAACGAAGGCCACGTCGCGTTCATGCCGGTCGAGCGCGTACGGGAGCTGACCGAGCAAGGCGCCTCGTTCGAGGACGCGCTGCGTCAGGTACGAGCCGCTGGAGTCTTTACGACGCACACCCCGGTCCCGGCCGGTCATGACACTTTCACCGTCGAGCAGATAGAGTACTGCACTGGACCGATCTGGGAGGAGCTGGACACAACTCGGGCGAGATTCTGCGGATTGGGCTACAACCCCGAGATCGACCACGGCCGTTTCCACATGACCGCCGCTGCGATTCGGCTGTCCGCGCAGGTGAATGGCGTGGCTCGCAAGCACGGTGAAGTGACACGCAGTATGTGGCACTGTCTGTGGCCTGAGCGTGAGCCAGGCTCGGTTCCGATAACGCACGTGACCAACGGAGTGCACCTGGCTACGTGGATGTGCAATCCTATGATGCACCTGCTGGACGAACATCTGGGAGCCGATTGGGGATCACGCCTGGACCAGCCAGGGCTGTGGGACGGTGTATTGTCGGTGGATGACGAGCGACTGTGGAAGTTGCACGTGAATTCGAAGGTCAGGTTGCTCCAGTTCATAGACGACGAAGCCCGTCGTCACTGGCGCGACCAGTGGCAGGAGGCCTCCCACTTGGTTGGCGCCGGAACTCTGCTCAATCCCGACGCACTTACCATCGGCTTCGCGCGACGGTTCGCGACCTACAAGCGGGCCAGTTTGATGTTCCGCGACCCGGAGCGGCTGCGGCGACTGCTGGTCGATCCCTGGCGCCCGGTGCAGTTCATCTTCGCAGGCAAAGCACACCCAGCGGACGACGGTGGCAAGCACGTGCTGCAACAAGTCTACTCCTTCACTCGAGATTCGCAGTTTGAGGGTCGCATCGCGTTCCTCGAAGACTATGACATGCATGTGGCACATCGCATGGTCGAAGGCGTTGATCTCTGGCTCAACCTCCCGCGAGTACCGCTGGAGGCCTGCGGAACGAGCGGCATGAAGGCAGCATTGAACGCGGTACCACAGCTTGGGACGGCTGACGGCTGGTGGGCCGAGGGGTTCAGCGACAACAATGGCTGGTTGATTCCGGAGGTGCCCGCAGGTCAGGACCCGGATGCCTGGGACGTGGAGCACCTCTATCAGCTGCTCGAGAACGACGTGATTCCATTGTTCTACGAACGCGACAAGCGGGGGGTGCCCGTGGGTTGGGTGGATCGTATGAAACACGCCCTCGCCGTGGCGGGAGCGCGATTCACGACGCGGCAGATGGTCCAACGCTACGCCGAGGAGTGCTACGTTCCCGCCATGCGTGGCGACATCAATGACGAGCCGCCAACAATCTGACTGAGGGGATTGTGTCGAGGTTGCGCGTCGACCAGGAACATCCCAGGCTGGTAATCGAGCACATCTATCCTGCACTCGACAGGGGGCGCCACCCGGTCAAACGCACGCTCGGTGACGTGTGTCATGTCGGTGCCGATATCTACGGGGCCGGTCACAGCCAATTGGCCGGATGCGTTCGCTATCGCCGCGATGATGCCCGCTCTTGGCGTGCGGTACCATTGCGCTACGAGTACGACAGCGACCGCTGGCACGCCGAGTTCGCGCTCGATCGGATCGGCCGATGGCGCTTCAGGATCGAGGCGTGGGTCGACGAGTTTGGAACCTGGTCCGATTGGCTGCGCAGGAAACTCGACGCCGAGCAGGACGTTTTGGTCGAGCTGCTGGAAGGCGCCGACTTGGTTCGGCGTAGCGTGGAACACGCCCCCCTCAATGCGCAAGCCAATCTTGATCGTGCAGCAACGCTGTTGGCGGACAGGAAGGCCACCTTGCGCAGTCGCACGACGCTCGCCTTATCCAAGGAGCTGGCACAGCTGATGGACGCAGTTGTCGACCCGCGTGATATCACGCGCAGCGACACGGAATACCAAGTCGTAGTCGATCGGGAGCGTGCTCGCTTCGCAGCCTGGTATGAGATGTTCCCGCGTTCGCAGGGCACCGAGCCGGGCAAGCCAGCGACTTTCGCGCAAGCCGAGCGAGGGCTGCCTCGTATCGCCGAACTGGGGTTCGACGTAGTCTACCTGCCACCCATCCATCCCATCGGACACACGCACCGCAAGGGCCGCAACAACACGCTGGTTGCCCAGCCGGGAGATCCAGGTAGCCCGTGGGCCATAGGCAGCGAAGCGGGGGGACATACCGCCGTTGCTCCCGAGTTGGGGACGCTGGCAGACTTCGAACATTTCGTGCAGACCGCGGAAGACCTGGGAATGGAGATCGCACTGGATTACGCGCTGCAATGCTCACCTGACCACCCGTGGGTAACGGAGCATCCCGATTGGTTCGTGATCCGTCCGGACGGGAGCATCAAACATGCGGAGAATCCTCCCAAGAAGTACGAGGACATATACCCGCTCGATTTTTGGTGCGCAGATCGACAGAACCTGTGGCAAGCCAGTAAGGATATCATCGACTTCTGGATCGAGCACGGAGTGAAGACATTTCGTGTTGACAATCCGCACACCAAACCGCTCGCCTTCTGGGAATGGATGATCTCCAGCGTGCAAAGGCGGCAGCCCGACGTCATCTTCCTGGCAGAGGCTTTCACCCGCCCGAAGCGCATGTGGGGCCTCGGCAAGCTCGGTTTTACCCAATCGTATACTCACTTCACGTGGAAGAATACCGGCTATGAGCTGCGCGATTACATGACGCAGCTTCACAAGACCGAGCTCGTGGAATACTTCCGTGGCAATCTCTTCGTCAACACTCCGGACATCGTGCACGAGTACTTACAGCGCGGCGCCCGGCCGGCGTTTCGTGCCCGCCTCCTGCTGGCCGCCACGTTGTCGCCGCTATACGGCATTTACAGCGGCTTCGAGTTGTGCGAGAACCAGCCGCGGGAACAGGGCAGCGAGGAGTACCTGAACTCGGAAAAGTACGAGATAAAGGTGCGGGATTGGGATGCCCCAGGTAACATCAACGACGACATCCAGCGAATAAACCGTATTCGACGCGACAACCCGGCGCTGCAGACACAGGGCAACCTCGAGTTTCACAATAGCGACAATGAGCAATTGCTGTATTATTCACGCACCACGTGGGGCAGCGATCTGTTGATTGTCGTGAACCTGGACCCTCATCACTCGCAGGCCGGCTTCGTGCAAGTACCGCTCGGCCAGCTCGGTATCAGCGAGACCGACGACTACGAGCTGGAAGATCTACTTACCGGAGAGCGCTACACGTGGCGCGGCAAGGCCAACTACGTCCACCTCGACCCGCAGCACCGTGTGGGTCACGTACTGCGCATCGTGCGGTGATCCGCCAGGAGCTCCAGCATGAGTGGTGATTCACTGTGGTACAAGGATGCGGTAGTCTACCAGGTCCACGTCCGTGCCTTCTACGACAGTGACGGTGACGGAATCGGAGACTTCAAAGGCCTGACCCAAAAGCTGGACTACGTCGAAGACCTGGGAGTCACTGCAATCTGGCTGCAACCGTTCTACCCCTCGCCACTGCGAGACGACGGTTACGACATCGCCGACTACAGGGACATTCACCCCGATTATGGCACTCTCCGAGACTTCCGCGTATTCCTCAGAGAGGCACACAAACGCGGCCTGAAGGTCATCACCGAATTGGTGATCAATCACACTTCCGATCAACACGCTTGGTTCCAGCGCGCCCGGCAGGCACATCGGGACAGCAGATACCGTGATTTCTACGTGTGGAGTGACAATCCCGGCAAGTATCAGGAAGCGCGAATCATCTTCAAAGATTTCGAGCACTCGAACTGGGCTTGGGATTCCACCGCCCGTTCCTACTACTGGCATCGCTTCTATTCACACCAGCCGGATCTCAACTTTGACAACCCTGATGTCCGGAAGGCCGTTCTTCAATTGATGGATTTCTGGTTCGACATAGGAGTCGACGGTCTACGCCTGGATGCGGTGCCATACCTGTTCGAGCGAGAAGGCACGAACTGCGAGAACCTACCCGAAACGCACGACTTTCTGCGACAGCTGCGTCGCAGAGTGGATCAGAAGTACGACGACCGCATGCTGCTTGCGGAGGCCAACCAGTGGCCCGAAGATGCTGTGGCCTATTTCGGGGCGGGCGACGAATGTCACATGGCGTTCCATTTCCCCGTCATGCCCCGCCTGTTCATGGGGATCGAGATGGAAGATCGGTTCCCCATCGTCGACATCCTGGAACAGACTCCCGGCATTCCGGATCTCTGCCAGTGGGCGATCTTCCTGAGGAATCACGATGAGTTGACCCTGGAGATGGTGACAGACGAGGACCGCGACTACATGTACCGTGTGTATGCCCAGGATCCGCGAGCTCGTGTGAATTTCGGGATCCGGCGGCGGCTCGCACCACTCATGGGACGCAATCGCCGACGCATTGAATTGATGAATAGTCTGCTACTGTCGCTGCCAGGCACCCCGGTCACTTATTACGGCGACGAAATCGGGATGGGTGACAACATCTATCTAGGTGACAGGAACGGAGTACGCACTCCCATGCAGTGGAGTCCCGATCGCAACGCGGGCTTCTCCAAATGCAATCCCCAGCAGCTCTACCTGCCGACAATCATTGATCCGGAGTATCACTACGAGGCTGTAAACGTCGAGGCACAGCAAAACAATCCAAACTCGCTGCTATGGTGGATGAAGCGAATCATCTCGCTTCGAAAGGAGTCGCCTGTGTTCGGCCGTGGCAGCATCAGATTTCTGCAGCCGGACAACCGCAAGGTCCTGTCGTTCATCCGCGAGTTTGGCGACGAGAGCGTGCTGGTCGTGACAAACTTGTCTCGCTTCGTTCAGTGCGTCGAACTCGACCTGCAGAGGTTTGCCGGTCGGCTGCCCGTGGAGTTGTTCGGACGCACGCAGTTCCCACCCGTCACAGAAGGCCCCTATTTCCTGACCTTGGCACCGCACGCGTTCATGTGGTTCCGACTGGAACCGGCGCGCAAGGATGAAGAGCAACTTACCGGGGTCGGACCGCAGCCGTCGCAACTCACGACGCGCGCGCCCTGGCACTCGATTCTGCGCGGCAAGGGAGTCAAGGATCTCGAACGCGTGCTGCCGAACTACTTGAAGGGACGACGCTGGTTCGGAGGAAAGGCGCGACGGCAGCTCGCGGCCAAGATCGTCGAGACCATCACATTGTCAGCGGCGCACGTAGAGGCCTATCTGATGCTGGTCGAGATCAGCTACGTGGAGGGTGGGTCCGAGTACTATAACCTGCCTATCGCATTCGCGGCCGGCGACCGTGCGAGAGACCTGGAGCAGTTACACCCGCAAGAGGTGATTGCACGGCTTACGGTAGGAGACGGTAGCCAGCGGACCGAGGGAATACTGTACGACGCCCTCGCGGAGCCGCGGTTCTGCACCCACTTGGCCGACGTAATGGCCACCAGGAGGAGCGTCAAGGGAAGGGCGGGCGACTTTCGAGGGTTCACTACACGGGGCTCGACCAAGTTTGTGAAGAGTGCTGCCGCAGCGATGCAGCCCCAGTTGCTGAAGACGGAGCAGAGCAATAGTTCCGTGGTCTACGGCGACCAAATGATCATGAAAGTGTTCCGGCGAGTACACGAAGGGGTGAATCCCGATCTGGAGGTTGGGCGGTTTCTCACCGAGCGTACCAGTTTCAATCGGATGCCACCTGTGTTGGGTGCTTTGGAGTACCGCCGCGTCCGCCGCGAGCCGATGACGCTGAGCATCTTGCATGGTTTCATAGTGAATGAGGGTGACGCCTGGCGCTACACGCTCGATAAGCTGGAACAGTACTTCGAGCGGGTCTTGGCCCAGGCCCACGGCAAGAGACCCACAGCCATGCCCGCCGAGCACCTGTTCGATCTGATCGACTCGCAGGTGCCAGTCGAAGCAGAGGAGCAGATCGGCGTTTACTCCGAATCGGCGCGTACGATTGGCTCCATTACCGCTGACTTGCACTTGGGTCTGGCGGCACGCACGGACGATTCTGCGTTTGTCCCGGAATCATTCAGCGCCATGTACCAACGCTCGCTGTATCAGTCAATACGCTCCCGCACGGATGAAGCCTTCAGGCTACTGGAGAAACGTCTGCGCTACCTGCCCAAGGATACGAGACCGGAAGCGCGGCAAGTATTGAACGCCCAGGCCGAAATCAGACGGCGGCAACGACAGATCCTCGACCGCAAGATCCGAGCGCTGCGCTTGAGGGAACATGGAGATTACCATCTCGGCCAATTGCTCTACACTGGCAAGGATTTCGTCGTGCTCGATTTCGAGGGAGAGCCGGCACGGCCACTGGGGGAACGGCGCTTGAAGCGATCGCCGCTCAGAGACGTAGCCGGCATGCTGCGTTCATTCCATTACGCCTCAGTGACTGCCCTCGTGAACGGTAGGGTGCGAACTGAGGACTTGCCAGCCGTCGAGGTATGGGCCGAATCCTGGTATCGGTGGGTCGCGCTCATCTTCCTGCAAACATACGTTGCAGCTGTTGGTGATGCCCCTCTACTTCCCAAAACGGCCGAAGAACGGAAAGTGCTGCTGGATACACACTTGTTGGATAAGGCGCTGTACGAGCTGCTGTATGAACTCAACAATCGTCCCGAGTGGGCCCGGATCCCGCTCCGAGGTATCCTGAAACTCCTGGAAGAATCCGCCGGCGGGACCGCATCATCCTCAGCACAGCGAGTATGAAATGAGAGTCTGGCCCGGTGAGCCGTATCCACTCGGTGCAACCTGGGATGGGGAGGGAGTCAACTTCGCCGTCTTCTCAGAGCACGCTACAACGGTCGAACTGTGCCTGTATGACGCCGGAGATCACTCCAGGGAGACAAACCGCATCAGGCTCAACGAACGCACCAATATGGTGTGGCACACGTACCTCCCCGATGTACGGCCAGGGCAACTCTACGGATATCGTGCCCACGGCCCATACGAGCCCAGCCAAGGCCATCGCTTCAATCCAGCGAAGTTGCTGATCGATCCGTACGCTAAGGCGGTGACAGGTCCCGTCCGTTGGAACGACGCAGTGTTCGGCTACGTAGTCGGTCACCCGAAAGAGGATCTCTCATTCGATACGCGTGACAGCGCTCCATATGTACCCCGCTGTGTAGTCATCGACTCCGCATTCACTTGGGGCGACGACCGGGCCCCCCGCACTCCGTGGAACCGTACGGTGATCTATGAGTGCCACGTCAAAGGAATGACGGCACGCCACCCAGCAGTTGCAGAGCATCTAAAAGGAACGTACCTGGGACTGGCATCCGATCCCATGATTGAGCATCTGACGTACCTGGGTGTGACGGCCGTCGAATTGCTGCCAGTGCACCACCATGTCACCGAGTGGAGGGTTGCTGAAAGAGGACTCACGAACTATTGGGGCTACAATACGATTGGGTTCTTTGCTCCCGACTCGCGCTTTGCGACCGGAGGCTTGGGCCAGCAGGTCTCCGAGTTCAAGACGATGGTGAAGGTGCTCCACCGTGAGGGCATCGAGGTCATCCTCGACGTGGTTTACAATCACACGGCGGAAGGAAACCGGTCGGGCCCGACCCTGTCCATGCGCGGCCTCGACAACACCTCGTACTACGGCCTCAATCCAGAGGACCGTCGCCTATACCTCGACGTCACGGGTACCGGCAACACCTTGAACATGCAGAATTTCAGGGCGATGCAGCTGATGATGGACAGCCTGCGCTACTGGGTCCAGGAGATGCACGTGGATGGCTTCAGATTCGATCTCGCACCGGCCCTGGCGCGCGAGTTGTTCGAGCTCGACCGACTACAGCGGTTCTTCGATTTCATCCAGCAGGACCCCGTGCTCTCGCAAGTGAAGCTGATCGCCGAGCCCTGGGATGTTGGCGAGGGCGGTTACCAAGTGGGCAACTTCCCGGGGGGTTGGGCCGAGTGGAACGGCCAGTACCGTGACACGGTGAGACGCTTCTGGCGCGGCGATGCGGGACAGATCGCTGATTTGGGGTACCGACTCTCAGGTAGCAGCGACCTCTACAACCGTCGCGGACGCAGCCCGCACTCCAGCATCAACTACATCACCTGCCACGACGGCTTCACACTGCATGACCTGGTCAGCTATGAGCAAAAACACAACGAGGCGAACGGCCAGCAGAACCGTGACGGATTGGACGCCAATTGGAGCAAGAACTGGGGAGTGGAGGGCGACACTGAAGAGGAGAAGGTAGTGCGGTTGCGTGAGCGGATCAAGCGCAACTTCCTGGCTACTCTAGCCTTCTCACAGGGTGTGCCGATGCTATCGCACGGCGACGAACTGGGGAGAACGCAGCACGGCAACAACAACGCATATTGCCAGGATAACGAGACCTCGTGGATCGACTGGAACATCGACCCACGAGACCGGGGACTGCTTGACTTCACACGGTACATCATTGGCCTGCGCAAGGCGAACCCAGTGTTCCGCCGGCGCGGTTTCTTCAGTGGCCGTCCGATCGACGAAGAGGGTACGCGTGACGTCAAGTGGCTGAGACCCGATGGCCAGGAGATGACAGAAACCGACTGGCGCTCTGCTGACAGCCGGGTACTGGGTATGCTGCTGCACGGAGAGGCAACCGATGACGTGGACGAACGGGGGCGGCCGATAGAGGGTGAGACCCTGCTGCTCCTGCTCAACGCGGGACCGCGCGCCCGATATTTCCAGCTTCCGGAGCTGGACGAGCCCGGCCGTTGGAGATTCCTGGTCAACACCGCACGCCCTGTCACGGGCAAGATTCCTCACGGTCACGGGATCAGACTTGTACATCACTCTCTGGTATTGCTCGGCTACGGCCACAACATGCGGACGACCGAAGAGAGCAAGGTAGAAGTCGAGAGACATGCTGAGTAAGAAACGGTTCGACCTCGGTCCTGCCCCGGGCGACGTCGATCGACTGATCGCCGGTGACCACCACGAGCCCCACCGAATCCTCGGTGCGCATCCACTCACCCACGGCGGTGAACAAGGCGCCGTGGTACGGGCGTTCCACCCGGATGCAGTCGCCGTCGAGTGCATTGTGCCGGGCACGGGTGCGATCAATCTCGACCGAACTGCACCTGGCCTGTTCACGCGATTCCTAGCCGGGGCGAAGGTGCCCTTGGCATACCGCCTGCGATTCCGCTTTGCGAACGGCGACGATTGGGAGCGGGACGACCCGTACAGATTCCTGCCGACCTTGGGAGAAATCGACCTGCACTTGTTCAACGAGGGCAGCCACCGCAGGCTGTGGGAGTGTATGGGCGCTCATGTGCGTGAGATCGACGGAGTCCACGGCGTGGCGTTCGCCGTTTGGGCACCCAATGCCAGACGCGTAAGCGTCGTGGGAGACTTCTGCCGCTGGGACGGCAGAGCGTTTCCCATGCGCTCCCTGGGCAGCTCCGGCATCTTCGAGCTGTTCGTCCCAGGGCTGGAGTCGGGCGCGATGTACAAGTACGAGATCAAAACCCGGCAGGGGTCCATCTCGCAGAAGGCCGACCCGTTTGCACGGGCCGCCGAGACACCGCCCGGCACCGCTTCGATCGTCGACACATCGTACTACGAATGGGGTGACGCAGAGTGGATGGTACAACGACCGCAGCGGGATCATTTGCGTGAGCCGATGTCGATCTACGAAGTGCACCTCGGCTCGTGGGCGCGTGTGCCGGAGGAGTCGCATCGTCCGTTGAGCTACCGCGAGATAGCGCCGCAGCTCGTGAAGCATGCACGACAGCTAGGATTCACTCACCTGGAGCTGCTGCCCGTAGCGGAGCACCCCTTCACCGGATCCTGGGGATACCAAGTATCCGGCTATTACGCGCCGACCTCGCGCTACGGCAGCCCCGACGACTTTCGTTACTTGGTCGACCACTGTCACCAAAACGGCCTCGGCGTGATAATCGATTGGGTTCCGGCGCACTTCCCCAAAGACGAGTTCGCCCTGCGCCGGTTCGACGGAACTGCACTCTACGAGCATGAGGACTGGAGAAGGGGCGAGCATCCGGATTGGGGCACTCTGATATTCAACTACGGGCGTAATGAGGTGCGGAATTTCCTTCTCGCCAATGCGCTATACTGGTTTCAAGAGTTTCACATCGATGGCCTTCGCGTGGATGCAGTTGCCTCGATGTTGTACCTCGACTA
>SMTZ1_10010390_pt1 | contig 10682 bp, 3 predicted proteins | sample DeeMarSWOR136_30_FD_25667 | JGI IMG/M metagenome (IMG submission 25667) | reverse complement strand
TCCGACATCCAGATAATTTCGTTCGCGGCGTCAAGGTAGTAGCTGTATTTCTTGTTTGCGTAATCGATGAACGTTTTACTCTGTTCGTCGACAATGGCACGCACTTCACCGGTGCCAGCGTCCACGCTTATAATGCGGAGTACCTGGTGCCCCCGCTGATTGTAGAGGAAAGTGAATCGGCCTGAATCCGGCGCCCAACGAACTTCTGAGATACTCCACGGATTGGGGGAAAGCTCGTTAGAGATGGGAATTTGACGTTCCCTGACCACATTGAACAATTGCGGTTTGGCGATATCGATGCGGTCGCCCGGCTTGGTATAAGAAAGTGTATGGAGCTTCGGCTGCAATTGATCCTTAGGTGACGATTCAATAAGATGAATTTTTCTATCCTCTCCTTTTCTTGTCTGCACGGCCGCTAATTTTTCTGAGTCAGGCGACCACCAGAAACGCTCAGAATGCGCATTTTCTTCTGTTCCGTCGCTGCTCAGGGCGATCTCTTCGCCCGTCTCAATCTTGCGCACATAGAGGTTATAGTCTTTGACAAAAGCGAACCAATTTCCATCCGGCGACTCACCCCGTGTTTTCGGCGCTGTGGGCCTTCTTCCAACAGCGGCTTCGCGAGTGCTCGTATCATCAATTACGGCGTCTCCCGCTTCCTCAGTGGCAACAAAAACAGCTAAGGTCTTTCCACCTTCGTCTGTTACTAACCAAACATGTCTGGCGTAAGTGTGCTGCCGATGCTGCCGACCGGCGCGGACTCTTGCGTAATAACGTCTCTCTCCTTCAAAATCAATCCAATAAACCTGCACGTCCCCCTTGGTATGGTTGATGAAAGTAATCGAAGTCTCGTTACCGCCGCTTCTACTTGGGCGTACTTTGGTATGCACCGGTAGCGAAGACACATCTTGTTCACCCTCAGAGAGCTCCTGCAGGTCGTAGCTGTGTAAATCACATTTCCACCATTTACCATGGCTTTTGAACTTGAGCTCTGTCAATTCTTCGTCAAAATTCAGGTTCTCGATGGGAAGCCGATTGGCTTGTATGTCTTTTCCAGTGACCTCTGTCAGTTTCGTGGCAAGGCGCTCTTGGTCAAACGCCTGTTGGCGTACTCCTGTTTCTGCATTCACGAGGATATACTCGCGCACTCCATCGGCCAGGTCGTTGCGATACCAAAACTGAATATTATCTGACAGCCAATGTGGAACGACTTTTTGTTTGAAAACTTTATTAGCAGTGATTTTTCGCAGATTAAGCGCCCGCTCATAGTCGGAACGCGTGCCTTGAGCGAAAACATCTCGAGCAGTAAGAAACAATGCCATCAGTAAAGTGATTTGGATGACGGTTTTCTTTTGAAAGGGAGTTCTCATGGTTTCTATCTACCTCTTATTGTTTATTAAAATTAGTTCTGCAAAATTGAGGTTAGGCATACTTATTGTGTAATAATCAGTTAGGTGATTATTTAAGAAAATCAAAAAAACAGATTTTCTTAAATAATATATGCCTAACCTCAATTTTGCAGGAGCCTTTTATTAAAAAACACTTTTTTAACGGTTCGGTATCTGCGCAAGAATGTAGGCCCGGCGGTCGCGGACGAACTGTTTGATTCCGTCCCGTCGGCCGCTGCCGAGCCCCTCTGCGATCAAGGCGTCGGCGGAAGCGTCTAAGAACCGGTCGAAGGCCGTCGGTGGATTTCGCGTTCCGTATGAAGTCTGCCACGGGCCGTTCACCAGTTCCGCCAAGGCCTGCAGGTACATCTGCCGGTATTTGGAATATTTCATAAACCGATCGACCTCCGGAAACTGCCCGGTGTTCACCGAGAACAGGTTTGTGTTGGCCCCATCGCCCGAACCGAGCGTAAAGTCGATGTCCCACGGCAGAAGGTACCACTTGCCCTCCGGCAGGGCGTAGTAGAAGTAATTGTTTTTCCCGCGCCGATACCCGTAGCTGTCCCAGTCGCCGACGGCGTGGCGGATCGCCAAGACCCGTGCGAATTGTTCGGGATAGATGACCGACTCGATGACCTCCTCATACGTCTTGCCGCTGGATGGCGTGTTCAGCGCGACGGCCAAATCGAAGAAATGGTCCCAGTTGTCATCCTCGCGATGCGACCGCTTCTCAAATCCCCAACGATAGGTCTCCTTGAGCAACGGGTGTCTGTTGTCGAGCTTAAGTCCTTCATCGAGATTCGTGAACCCAGTGCCGTCGGCTGTGTACTCGAAGTAGTCGTCGATTTTATGAATATAGCCATCGGTATCATCCGGAAACCACCCACGAATATAGTCACCGTCAATCTTCTGAACATCTTCGTAGATGGAGTGACTGCGGCCGTTGATGATTACGCGCACGTACTCCTGTTTCGAGAACTGCAGGCCCATTTGGGAATAAAACCAGTACGATGCGCGTTCCTGGAGCGGACCGCGGTTAGTCCCCTCGGTGTTGTCGAGATTAATCTCCTCACGATTTCGGAATTTCTGGTCCGGATTGAAATTGATTCTATAGGCGTAGCGATCGCGTGGGTCGCGGCCCCGGCCGCTACGGATGAACGGGCTGCCGCGATAGCGGATCCCGCAATTGTAGAAAACCTCGGTGTCATTGTAAACGAAAGTGCAATCCATCAGTTCGTTCGAGAGGTTGGGACGCGCTCGAAACGTGCTGAGGACGTCATCAGAGAGCCAGACACGATAGGTGGCAAACTGGGTATTCAGAAGCGTATCACCGACACGAACCAGGCAGCTTCGGTCGGGCACATCGGCCGAGGCTTCCAGCCGGGTGGGGAACCGTGTCGATGCTGCTCCGTCGGAGGCCTCGATGTAGAACGCCCGCATTGTGTCGGCGGGGGCACCCGGGATCGTGGCCGTGAAGATGCCGTCTCCCTCGATCAGGTCGTTGCCTGAGGCGTTGTCGATCATGGGGATGCTGATCAATCTGCCGGCCCCTTCGGTTCGATAATAGAGCATAACTTGGTCTACACCGTCATTGTCGGTTACTCGGGCGGTTACAACGATAGGCTCAGAGGCCGCGGGCAGGACGGGTGCGTGCCGCACATCGAGGATGTCCGGCCCACGGTTGGTGACAAACGCTGTATTCTGCAAACCGGGCGTGCCCAGATTCAGCGGCATGTGGAGTTCAAACGCATGCGCCGGCCGGGGCGGCTGTACGGGTGCCCGCTCCCGTGTTGTCCGAAGGAGTAGGAATCGGCTTCCCCGCAGCCACCGGGCCCAGCCGCTGAATGTCACCGTAGTCGGGATTACACTGGCAATGGACTGGTTGATGCGATTGGCCCCGGGGTCACCATGGCCGGTTGCGATCACGTGCAGCGACCGTGACCCGGAGTGACTGTCCTCTGTGCTCACGAACGACCGGACGTGATTGCCGAGCATTCGCCATTCCAATTTGCGATCCTCGAAGCCACTGTTTTTAAGGCGGTTTGTTCGGCCGAGGCCAACTCTCAAATCGAGGTCGTCCAGAAGCACCTCGCCCCGGTTAAGAAGCATAAGCCCAAAGATTGTGACCTGATCGAAGCTGTATCTGGAATCACTGTTGTCTATAGTGAACGAGAATTGCTCCCACGTGGTCTTGCCGCTCTCGTCGCTGTCGGCCCAGGCATCGGGCGTGTTGTTGTTGCTGTGTGGGTCGCGCAGCTCTAAGCTGGCCCCCTGACCGTCGGCCCACGTCGGCCATCGGCCGCCGTCGTAATAGGTTACCTCGTCCGCCGTGACCATTGTCACTTCTATTTCGCCGGTCTGGCGATTCAAATTCTCTAATGGATATGACAAACGAATTCGCTCGCTGTGGTCATTCAAACTATCCGAGTATGGCCCAACCAGATTCGACCCGATAACCAGATTGTCGTACACGCCTGCGAGCAAGTCCGGATCCTTAGCCACCACCAGATACGAGCCGGGCGGCATCTCGGTGCCCTTGTCAAAGTCGTAGCTAATGCCGTCGGTGAAGGCCCACCCGCTAAGCGCGACAGTGCTGCTGCTACGGTTATATAGCTCGACATACTCATATCGCTCGTCACGGGTTCCGTGGTGGTACATGATTTCATTGATTACGATGTCGCTAATCAGCAGCTGGGCGTTAGGCCCTTCAAAAGTAGCTGAAGTTAGAAAACCGAAGAAGTCGGACCCATCCGGGAACCGGCCGAAAGTCACCTCCGGCTCTATGCACCCATAGCGCACCGCGTCCAAGACGCGGACCGGCTCCGGTACCGGTTCATTTGTGGCCGCCGTAACGTAGATTGTCTCGCCGGAGAAATTCAGCGCAAATGGAAACGCCGCCGGCGGTATGCCTTCTTGTACGGCCCAAAATTCCCCCGGCCGCAGCACTATCCCGTCCGGAATTTTGTATTTAAGCAGGTCTGTCCGGTCGTCGCTAAGATAGACATTGCTCAGATCGACTGCGGTTGGGCCCGGATTGTACAGCTCGAGCCAGTCGGTACCCGGAGGCACATCGCTATTGGCCAGCAGCTCGTTGATCACCACGCGGGCGCGGGGGTCGTCACCACCAGGGGACTCCTCCACAATCGCCCGGAGGATCGGGCTTGCGATACAATCCGAGCTGCCGGAGATTCTCGCATTATGGGCCTGTATGGCCAGGACGTTTGTGCCGGGAACCAGCAGGTTCATCCGGTTGGTCAGGTCCACGTTGGCGACCGGTGGTTCCGTAGCCGGGCCGCCGCTTTGCTCGAAGGCAGGCGGGTCACCGAGGATTTGTCCGGAATCCGCCACTCGCGTACCATTAAGATAAAGCACGAAGCCGTCGTCATAGTGGACCTCGGCCAGTAACTCGGAGATCGAGGTGATTTGCTTTGCCGTAAGCGTGAACCGGAGCCGGGCGTACACGGAGAGATAGTTTCCATTCATGTCGTTCAGTTGGGTCCGGATGAACTGTAGCTCGCTGGAGTTGTTGCTGTATCCGTACCCGCTTGGCCCTTCGAGCCAGGCGGTCGAGCCGGGATCGTCGTTAAACTGAATTTGCGTCCAGAACGTCGTGTTTGGCTTGCCACGGATCGGCGATGGTTCCTCGGTCCCCTTGAAATACCGCCCGGGGTGGCCCACATCCACAAGCGTCACTAACGTCGTCTCTTCGGTCCCAACCTGGACTCCATCCGGCCCGCCGGGTGTGCCGCCAATAAACGTGCTGGGCGACCATGTTGACGCTTCCTCCGGGTCCCCACCAAACTTTGCGAGAATCAGCGAGTGCCCTGCCCCGTCAGCCGAGGCCGGCCAGGGCCTTGCGTCGTTGTATCGAAACGAGATGATAATCTCCCCGTTGCTATTGGACAGCTCGACCCGCTCGCCATCGTTGCTGAGCCGACCGTCAAAAGGGCCATGCACACCGCCAATTCCGTACGCCGCCTCTAAGGCAGCAGGCTCGCACGCTACCACTAAGTACTCCTTGGGCCCAATAATCGTTCCCGGCTCGAATACATAATTGATACCGTTTGTGAATGCATATCCGGTAAGGTCTTCGAAGACGGCCCGGTTATTATACAGCTCAATGAATTCGTAGGTTCCTTCCCCCTCGGCCGGGTGGTACATCACCTCGCTCACCACAAGTCCCATGCCCGGCCCAGTGGCCCATAAGACGACTACACTGGTCAGCGCAAACAAACTCCACCGATGCCGCCCTTGGTTTATCATGCGTATCTGTTCCATTCCCTAATGCTTGACAGGCTACTATCTTCTTGTTGACTGAGTGGGATTTTGCTATTTTTGCTCCTCAAGGATGCCCATGCCGCTGCGGTCCGGGTAAGGCGGTCGTTTGGCGGGCACATAGGGATTTCTTTTAATTTCGTCCAGCATGTGCTGTATAGCGGCATCGAGCTGCGGATCGCCACCATCGACCATTAACGCCGGGTCATCGATAACCTCCATATCCGGATCCACACCATGCCCTTCCATGGTGAGCGTGCCATCGGTTTCGTAGAAGGTAATGAACGGCACGGTTATTCGAGCGCCATCAATCAGGGATGGATTCCTGGAAATGCCGATTACACCGCCCCAGGTCCGCATGCCAATGAGTTTTCCCAGTCCGGCTTTGCGGAAGAGATAGGGAAAGATGTCCCCGCCGGAGCCTGACTCGCCGTTGATCATCATGCACTTGGGGCCCTGGTGACTAAGGGTCGGAACACGCCAGTCGTTTTCATAACGCTCAAACAGATGGAGGTAAATGGGACGGTTCAGTAGCTCGATGAACCGGTCTGCAATATTACCGCCCCCGTTCCAACGCTCATCAATGATTAGTGCGCCCTTGTTCATCTGGCCGTAGAACTGACGGAATAGTTCACGTTGTCCCCGGTTCCCCGTGTCCGGTACGTGTATATACCCAACTTGGCCGTCGGACTCCTTTTCGACATACCGGCGATTACTCTCAACCCAATGCCGATAACGCACGTCGTATTCAGAATCCAGCAGCTTCACAACCACATTCGTTGCCTCCTCAGGATTGGGCTTGGCCCCGACGGTCAGCGTCACGGTTTGACCGGCCAGGCCTTCAAATGCCGCCCAGGGCGCCTTGGAGGTATCGACCGGAACGCCGTTGACTTTGAACAGGTACTTGAACTGCTCACGTTCTTTCTCATCCAGCTCATGGAGCGCAGAGCGTGCGTCAGTGTCCCAAATGCCGCCCTCATATACCTTGGCAATGCGGTAGTATCCCTGGTCGAGCTCAAAGTCCACTCCAAGATAGCCGATTGACTGCCAGGGGCCGGAGTCCACATCGCCTCCGCCGTAATAGGTATGACCGGCGTTGACTTCACTAATCATCTCCGCAATGACATACCCGACGTCGCGACGTGACACACAGTCATCCAACATGGCCTCGTACTGTTTGCGCACCGCGGGCCAGTCAACCTTGTGCATATGGGGGTCGTAGAAGTAGTCGCGCATGAATCGCCATGCGTCAGCAAAGACCTGCCGCCACTCCTGCCGAGGCTCAATCACCACGTTCATCGGCTTGGTTACGACCAGATTCTCGAGCTTTTGGTCGGGCTTGGCATCGATGATACCAGTCTTGCCCTCACTACGAACGAGAAGTTTTTTACCGTCCGGAGTCATCTGCACGAAGTTTACCTTTTTGAGAATTGTTTTCTCCTCGCGTTTTTCATCATTGGGGTCGAAGTACTGGAGTACGGTCTCCTCACCAACACGTAGATAAATTAAATGGTTCTTATCATTGACTCCAAGGTAGTAAAACCGTCCGCGTTTAATGGGCACGCGATAGGAACGCGCTTCCATATTTTCCAACTCAATTTCGACCGGTTTGATTTTTTCCTTATCTTTATCCTTCTTGTCATCTGCCTTTTTGTCGTCCTCATCTGCGGACTCGGCAGGTTCCTCAGTTTCCTTTTCTTTCTTGGATTCCTCGCTGTCCGAATCTTTGTGCTCTTCTCCCTCAGGCTTCTCGTCACCTTCATCATCTTTCTCTTTGTCTTTCTTATCTTCGTCGTCATTCTTTTTCTCTTTCTCCGGCTCTTCTTCGTCACTTTTGGCTTTGAAGGGATTCGAGACGTCCTTTCTCAGGGGAACCGCGTGCAATACGGCTGTGTCCTCGTAGATAAATGTCAGACCGGCATCTGCGTATTTGGGTCGTGAAATTTCTCGCTCACTGAAGAAGTATAAAAAGTCCCCTTTCCTATCAAACGTAGGCAGATAATCGACGAACATACCTTTAGTTATTTGGTGGAGCTCGTCTTTAGGAACGTTGTAGAGCATGACGGTATTCATGTTATCCATGTTGGGCTTGGTGTAGGCCAGCCATTGTGAGTCTTGTGACCAACGAAATGCCCTGGGAACTCCCCATCGCCATCCACTGATGTTTTCACGGTCGAAATAATGGACTTTGCGCTGCTCGAGATTGAAGACGTAAAACCTGCTTTCATGGTCTGTAAATACCATCCACTTGGAATCAGGTGACCAGATGGGTTGATAGCGGTAGCCGGCTCCCATGGACGTAATGGTTTCAGGCTTGCCTTCCCCCTCGGCTGAGCGGATAACAAGTTCGTTCTCACCGGATTCATCTGAAAAGTAGGTGAGCCATTTTCCATCCGGACTCCAGGAAGGCCCGCGTTCGGCGATACCGCTGGTGCGGGTGAGGTTGCGAGGGGTGCCGTTCTTGGCAGGCAGTGACCAGACATCACCGCGACTCTCAACCAGAACACGTTTGGCTTTAGGAGAGATATGCCAATCTGAAAATCGTCCGCTCACGTCCTTGCGTATCGGACGGAGCTTCGGACGGGCGCCGGGAATCGAGATATTAACGGGTGTTGCTTGCTCGCTGGCCAAATTCAGCAGATAGAGTTTGGCATTATATTCAAAGATTATCTCGCCTTCGCCATTTGGACCTGGACCGTTTGAAGGCCATTTCACGTCGTAATCCTTGAAGTGGGTAATCTGTTTCCTTTCTTTCGTTTCCAGATCATAGCACCAAATGTTAAGACGATGATGCGCTCCGGCATCCGAAAGGTAATATATCTTCCTGCCTTGCCACATGGGAATGGTATCGGTGCCTTCCCAATCGGTGATCTTTTCCGAAGTATAGTTTTCCAGGTGGAAAAGCCAGATGTCAGAGGCCCAACCGCCGCGGTAACGCTTCCAGGTCCTGAAGTCGCGATTGCGCGGCGTGTAAGCGAGCCATTGGCCATCACCAGAAATGACCCCGTACCCACCATAAGGCACCGGCAGCCGATTCGGCAAACCGCCAGCTTTCTCTACGGTGAACAATTGTACCTGCCGTCCCAGTCCACCCAGTCCACTCATCGCGAATAGGAGCCGATCATCGAAAGACCAGTCGCACAGACGCTCACCGCCGGAATGATAAGTCACCCGCTGCGGGATTCCTCCTTCGACGGCTACAGTGTAGATATCGTTGTTTCCGTCATAGTTTCCGTTGAATGCAATAGTGCGTCCATCCGGACTGAATCGCGGAAACGCTTCTCCGCCGGGTGGACTTGCCAATGGGGACGCTACGCCGCCCGCGCGCGGAACTACCCAGATATCGTCTGCATAGACAAAAACGATATGGGTCGAGCTGACATCCGGGTAACGCATCATACCGCCATGGGGCTGCACCGCAGCACTGGCAGCAAAAGCATAGAAAAACGACAACATCAAGAAAAAGCTGAACGGCGTAAGTTTTGAAAAAGCTCTCATGATAATGGTCCTCCTTATAAAGAATCTCAAAAGGCTTCTGTAAAATTGCAGGTTAGGCATACTTTGGAAAGAAAAAAACGTTTTTGTTGTTTTTTTCTTTTCAAACAGTAAGCTCTTGCACAATGAACAGCTACAAGATTATTTAAGAAAATCAAAAAAACAATTTTCTTAAATAATATATGCCTAACCTGTAATTTTGCAGAATTCATAGAATCTCAACTTCGTATAATTAAGTGCTTATTTGAATCCCGCCCGTTGAAAACGGGGCGGGATGAAATCCAGCACCTCACTCACCTACCGAAAAAAGACTATAGCAATTTCGCCTGCCGCCTGCACTCGTGTAACCACACTTGTGCCTGCGTTACCGACAGGTGCAGGCACCTGCGAGCGGAAACCCAAACTCAACAGACTTGTCAATATTATTTGTACCATATTAGCTGCCTTCCCGTCAAGAAAAATCTCTTGATAATACACTGGTAAGCACTCTTCTTACGCTCCCTATGACACACCATATATTTGTTATGAGAGCATCAGATCGTCAGAGGCGTTCGGACCGATCCGCCGCCGTAACGACTCAAGAAGATATGTGAGGTCCGATAGGGATTGTAGAAGTAGTTCCTGTCGGACTGGCCGAAATGCACGTCGTCGTATTTTATGCCCAGATAAAATGTTTTTTGTTGCCCTTCCGTCGCGAACATGATGTTGTCGAGAACGGCCTCATCGACAAGCTTCTCGCCTGGCTGATCGCGGCCGCTGAACCATATCTGGGCCTCCTTGTTGCCGTATAGCGTGTGCTTCCGCACGACGTTGCCGGGCGCCCGGTGAAAGAAAATGCCCGCCATGTGAGAGTTGATAACTGCATTGTGCTCAATGATTCGATTGTTGCCCCGCGCAAATGCAAGAAAAAATGTAGCATTTCTTTTACAATCCTGATATTTCTCTTACAATTCGATTTTTCTCCGTGTTTTATGTATATTTTTTATTGGTACGCGTTGACGCCAAACTCCATCGGCGGGCTGTTAGCTTCATGCGCACCTATATCCGGCGCGGCGCCGTTGTAATTGTCATTGAAATTCTGAATTACTATACCCGAATCCTGTTTTTGCAGGTGCCTGAAACGAAAACCCTCATAACTTAACGTTTGTGAAACATATTCATAAGCTCCGATGTCGGATTACCCGTTCTTTCCCTTCTACGGGATGGAATTTGAGTCAAGCGGGTCTGTGCCGTTGGCATACTCCTCACGGTTGGCGATGCCATCGTTGTCCGGGTCCGCATTGGGGTCGCACGCCGCGGGGCTGCCGAAATAGTATTTCTCCCACAGGTCGAAAAGTCTGTCGCCATCGTCATCGTAGGAGACGCCTCCCTGTTCCATTGCCTCCTTGATTTCTTCATATGTGAAGTGCTCCTCCAGCGACTGCAAGATTGATATTTCGAGTGTGACAAGGTTCACCGTTGACTGCGGCAGTCCGACGTCATTTCCCCAATCGTGGCCTCGAACTGCCGTTGCCTGCCCCTTTCCAG
>SMTZ1_10014392_pt1 | contig 10683 bp, 5 predicted proteins | sample DeeMarSWOR136_30_FD_25667 | JGI IMG/M metagenome (IMG submission 25667) | reverse complement strand
GATATTTTTATATATGTAAAGAGCAATTATCAATTGTTAATTTGGGGTTGGAACCTATATGAAAACGAAAAAAATGAATAAATTATTAGTGATAAATATAATAACGCTTTTGATAGGGACTTTTTTTATACCATTGAGTTTTGGAGAAACACAATATAGCACAGAGCCAGTCATAATAACTGTTAATCAATCTAGCGAAGATATTGAGATAATTTATGAAATAAATGATTATAGTCAAGGGTTTGTAATGATTGATGGAGTTCAATATTCAATTTTCTCTATTGGAGATGAGTCAAATCTGTTACAAACTGGCAAACCTGATATTCCTAATATATGTCGTAGTGTAATTATTCCAGATACAGCCAATATGAAAGTAAACATAATAAAATCTACATATACTGATTATAATAATGTGCTTATTGCTCCATCTAAAGGAAATTTACTTAGATCAGTTAACCCCAATGATATATCTTATGAATTTGATGAAATATATAATAAAGATGCATGGTTCCCAAATGAAATTGCAAGTCTTCGAGAACCATATCTCCTAAGAGATTATAGAGCACAGGTTGTTGAAATATACCCGATTCAGTATAATCCAGTTAAAAAAATTATGAGGTTTTATAGCAATATTGAAATTGAGATTGTAAAAAATGGTGAAAACACAATAAATTGTATTTATAGAGAAAGTCTTCCAACAGTTGTTGATAATGAATTTTTAACAATCTATGAAAATCATTTCATAAACTTTGAAAAACTAGGTCGGTATGACCCAGTAGGTGAACAAGGTAATTTATTAATTATTTCATATGATGATTTTATAGATGAAATGCAACCTTTTGTCGAATGGAAGATTATGAAAGGAATTCCAACAGAAATCAAGAAAGTCTCAGAAATTGGAAATGCTGATGATATAAAAACATATATTACAAATTACTATAATGACTATGGTCTTACCTTTGTTTTGTTGGTTGGAGATGTCGCCCAGGTTCCAACTCTTACTGCAAGTTCTTATGCATCTGATCCAAGTTATTCATATATAGTAGGTGATGATAGTTATCCAGATTTATTTGTTGGAAGGTTTTCTGCTCAAAATGAGGATCAAGTTATAACGCAAGTTGAAAGATCCGTTGAATATGAAAAAACACCTCAAGAAAATGGTGATTGGTATCATAATGCAACAGGTGTTGGTTCATCTCAAGGTCCTGGGGATGATGGTGAGATGGATTATCAACATTTAAGAAATATAAGAGACAATAAACTGTATCCTTATACCTATACTTGGGGTGATGAATTATATGATGGTTCTCAGGGTGGAGATGATGCTGAGGGAAATCCTACTCCTGGTATGGTTTCAGATGCAGTAAATGATGGACGAAGTGTTATTAATTACTGCGGTCATGGAAGTCCTACTAGCTGGGGCAGCAGTGGTTTTAACACCAATAATATAAATAGTCTAACAAACGACAATATGCTTCCTTATGTCATATGTGTTGCTTGCAATAATGGACAATTTGATGATTATGATGAATGTTTCTGTGAAGCATGGCTTAGAGCAACCAATAATGGTGAGCCAGCTGGCGCTATAGCTGCAACTGGTTCTACAAAAAGTATGTCTTGGAACCCACCAATGGATGCACAAGATGAAATGATGGACGTAATGGTAGAATCATATACTGATAATATTCGGCATACTATAGGAGGTATTCATTACAACGGTGTCATGCACATGAACGATGAATATGGGTCATCAGGTTATGCTGAAACTGATACATGGCATGTTTTTGGAGACCCGTCGTTACAAATACGAACTAATACGCCAGAAGTAATGTCTGTAATTCGTGATGAAGAAATTGAAGAAGACGCAATATCTTATGAAGTTTCAGTTACAGGTATTGAGGGTGCATTATGTGCAATTTCACGAAATAATGAACTCATTGGTTATGCTTATACAGATGAAACAGGTTATGCCTTAATCGATTTTGAAGAACCTATAATAGGAAACGACCCCTGTGATATTGTAGTAACGGCATTTAACAAGATTCCATATGTCGAAGTGCTACCTGTTAATGTTAATAAACCACCACAAGTTCCGGATAAACCAACGGGTCCAAAAACAGGAAGGCCTAATCAGGAATTGACATTCTCTGCTATTACAACTGATCCTGAGGCAGATCAAGTTTATTATATGTGGCGTTGGGGAGATGGAGACTATAGTGAATGGTTAGGTCCTTTTAACTCAGGTGAAACAGCTCAAGCAACGCACAGTTGGGAAAGTACATCAAATTATCAGGTTAGGGTAAAAGCAAAAGATATCTTTGATCAAGAAACGGATTGGTCAGAAGGATTTATTGTAAGTATCACTAAATCAAAAACAAAAAACTTGGTTCTCTATAATTTACTTGAATACCTGCAAAACACATTTCCATTATTAATTAAAATCTTTAAACTCTTATAATCTAATATTTTTTATCTTTTTTTATTCTCTTTTAATGGCTATTGATTAACTTATAATAAATTCCCTTATCAAAAATATAATAAGATATAAACAACCAATTTTTATTTTATAATAAAATAATAGAAAAATATATATCTAGAAATTTCTTAACATGTGTTAATTATTGGGGAACATTATGAATAAAAAAATTATTGGTATATTTATATGCATGCTATTGATGACTGTTGCTTCTTCAGCTGCAATAAATGTTGTTATTAAAAACAAAAATGATGACCAAAAATTACTATTGGTTAAAATAGACATTAGTAAAGGTCAAGTAGTTCTTCCAAAGGATATTGAAATTGTAGGTATCTCTCCAAATGAATGGATAGACGTAATTATCCCAAATGATAGATTAGATGAATTTTTTGATTTGGATTATGAAGTTATCATTTGGGATTTAATAGAATATGATAATTCAGTTAGAGGGCAATATCATACGCTTGCTCAAATTGAAAATATTCTTCAAGATATTGCAGATGATTACCCAGATATAACAGATTTATATAGTATTGGAAAAACTTACGAAAATCGAGATATTTGGTGTCTTGAAATATCAGATAATCCAGGCGAGGACGAAGGAGAACCTGGTGTGTTTTTTATGGGTCTTCATCATGCCCGTGAATGGCCAACAGTTGAAATTTGTTTGTATCTGATAGATCAATTAACATCAGAATATGGTTATAATTCACAAATAACAGATGCTGTTAATAACAATAGAATATGGGTTGTAACATGTGTAAATCCGGATGGATACTATTTTTGTCATGATTTATCAAATGATTGGCGTAAAAATAGAAGGCCTATACCTGGTGGAATTGGAATAGATCTAAATAGAAACTATGCAGGGTCTTCTGATGGTGATGCATGGGGTGCATGGGGTTCTGTCGGACCAGGTTCTATTAGTAATAATCCTTCTTCTGAAGTTTATTGTGGACCTTCACCATTTTCAGAAGCTGAAACTCAAGCAATACGTGATGTATTTCTTGAAAATGATATTCATGCTTCAATTTCTTGGCATACCCATGGTCAGCTGGTTTTGTGGCCATGGGGTTACTCCTATGATCAAGCTCCAGATTATGATTATTTAATGCAAGTTGCTCAAGATATTGCATCGGAGATTACAAGGCAATCTGGTTCTGGAACTTATTTACCACAACAAGGGGCACAACTATATCCAACGACTGGAGATACTATTGATTGGGCTTACGGACATGGGCACTATATTCTAGGAAGACCAACATTTACATATACAATTGAGGCATGTTCAGATTTTCATCCTTCAGAATCATATCTTGATCAAATAGTAAAGGAAAATTTTGATGGAGCTCTTGTTTTGCTTGGAGAAGCTGGAAATATACGTGATACAGTTACTTCAAGAGTGTTACCCCCAATAATAAATAATATGGATCTTGATGAGGATGGAGATTACACTGTATCATGGGAGGAGCAAAATCCTGTGGCAGATGCAAGTAAGTTCCAACTTGATGAATTAATTGGTCCAAATATTGATATTGACGATGCGGAATCTGGATCCGGTTATTGGAGTCTTGATGGTTTTTCAATCTCGACTTCAAGATATCATTCATCAAGTCATAGCTATAAATCTGGTCCAGGTAACAATCAAGTACATTCAATGGTAACGGTTGATCCAATTCCAGTTAATAGCGGAATGAATCTTGATTTTTGGTGTTGGTATGATATAGAATTTGATTATGATAAGGCATTTGTTGAAGTTAGTCTTGACGGTCGAAGTTTTGATGTGATTGATACTTTTACTGGTTCATCTAGTGGTTGGGAGCATAAACAATATTCTTTAGATGATTATACAAATAAATCTATTTTTATCAGAATAAGATATACAACTGATGATTATACCCTCGAAGAAGGGTTTTATATAGATGACGTTTCACCTGTTATCAATTGGGATTATATAACAACGATTTCAGATACTATCACAAATAATTATTATAATATATCGGACAAACAAGATGGAATCTATTATTACCAAGTTAAAGGTTATAACACGGAACATGGATGGTGTGATTTCAGTACTTTGGAAAAAATTATTGTAGAATTATTATCAAATGATCCACCTAACACTCCAACAATAGAAGGACCAACTAATGGAAAATCAGGTCAAGAATATGATTATAAGATTTCTACAATAGATCCTGATGGAAATGATGTGTATTTCTATATCCAATGGGGTGATGGTGATACTGTTGAATGGACAGGACCATATTTATCAGGTGAAGAAATCACATTTTCACATAGTTGGGATGATATTGGTAGCTATAAAATAAAAGTAAAGGCAAAAGATAATTATGATGCTGAAAGTAGTTGGGCTGAACTAACTGTGACAATGCCAAAAGTAAGATATATATTTATCAATTTGTTTGAAAAATTCCCAATACTTTCTCAAATAATTCAACATTTTAACAAATTTATTTTAGATATTAAGAGTATGTTGGAGGTATAATGCCAAATGAATAAAAAATTTGTAAATGTATCATTGGTATTTTTTTTTATCTTAGGGGTTACTTTAGTAAATGGACAGCAGATAACTGTAAATTTTAACAATGACTTGACAGAAAAAGATGAGAGTTGGTTTAAGAATAATCCTGAGAGTTTTCCTCATTGGCTCACCCAGGTGGAACTTCAAAATTTAGATAAAATTGGGAAAGATTTTCAAGGAAATAGTCCTCCACCTTCACCAGTGAGAATGCCTGCTGAGTTTGAAACTATGCAGGGTGTTTTGATCCGTTATCCTTTTGGTATATCTTATGATATTATTGCAGAAATGTCAGAGGATGTAGAGGTTGTTACAATAGTTGAAAGTACATCTGAACAAAATTATGTATATACTCAATATCAGAGTCATGGAGTTAATGTTGATAATTGTGATTTTTTAATTGCACCAAGTGATTCCTATTGGACAAGAGATTATGGGCCATGGTTTGTTTTCAATGGTGATAATGAACAAGGGATAGTTGACCATATCTATAATAGACCACGACCTAATGATGACGCGATTCCTATCGCTTTTGGAAACTGGCAAGGAATTCCTGTTTATAGCTTTCCTTTAGAACATGCCGGTGGAAATTATATGACAGATGGGCAAGGTATTGCAGTATCAACAGATCTTGTTTGGACTGAAAATTCTGGGTATTCCCATGACCAAATCGATCAATTGATGAAGAACTATTGTGGAATTGATAATTATATGGTTGTTCCTGATGCTCTTGGTGAATATATTAAGCATATCGACTGCTGGGCAAAATTTCTATCTCCTGATACAATTATGATAATAAAGCCATCGACTTCGCATTCCCATTATCAAGATTTTGAAGAGGCAGCTGAATTTTTTGAAAATCAAACAAGCTGTTATGGTGTCCCCTATAATGTTGTTAGAATATATACTCATATGTCTGAACCATATATCAACTCCCTTATTTTAAATAAAAAAGTATTAATGCCTATTACAGGAAGTCAGTGGGATGATGAAGCGATTTCATCATATGAAACTGCACTGCCTGGTTATGAAGTTCTTGGTTTTACAGGTTCATGGCAATCAACTGATGCACTCCATTGTAGGGCAAAAGGAATAGTAGATCGCTATATGCTATATATAGAGCACACTCCACTTTATGGAACACAAACCAGTAATGATGGATATATAATTAATGCAACAATATATCCATATAGTGGCGAAAATGTAGTTAACAGTTCAACTGGAGTTTATTGGAAGACTGAAACAAGTACTTGGGATTTTATAGAGATGGAAGGTTTAGGTAATAATCAATTTAGTGCAACTATACCTGCTCAAGAAACTGGTACTATCGTATATTACTATATTCAAGCTGAAGATTACTCTGGTAGAAGTGAATTCCATCCATATATAGGTGCTGACATGGCGTATTCATTTGATACTTATATGGATAATAACCCACCAGAAGCTCCTACCATTACAGGACCTGTAAAGGGTACTGCTGGAACAACATATGATTATGCCTTCAATGCAGTTGATCCAGAGGAACACGATGTTAAATACCATATTACTTGGGATGATGGATATGTAGATGTAACTGATTTTGGGGCATCTGGGACAGATGTAATTGCATCACATGCCTGGAACAGGGAAGGAACCTTTATTATAACAGCTTATGCCGAAGACTCTAAAGGTTTAACTGGTCCAGAAAGTACCTTAACAATAACTATGCCAAAAAATAAGATTATTAATAGAAATTTCTTTTTAATTGTTAACAATTTCTTACAGAAATTCTATGAAATTTATTTAAAATTCTAAAAATATTAATAATATTACCAAAATGTTTATAAATTAACAATGGTTAATAAATATAGCCGATATTATTAGGTGGAGGTAAAAAAATGAGAAAAAACATAATGTTAGCAACAGCAATAGTTGTTGTAGGGCTGATGATTACTAGTGCAGCGAGTAGTTTATCTATTCAACAGACAGATCTGAAAGAAAATGAAATTGTAGCACAATATTTGAGTATCCAAAGTCAACCAATAGCTAAAAAGACTATTGATACATCCTTAGTCCCGCTTAGTGTAGCGGTAACCGGTGGAGATTATGACGAATATCATCCATCTGTAGCTGGAGCACCTGGTGGTGAATATTACGCGATGGCAGAATATACAGAAGATGATTTTATCTGGCATCCAATGTTATATGGTTCTACTGATGGAACAGTTTGGGATGCTCTTGTAGAGTTTTTATATGATAACTCAGAATATACAGATTGGGACCAAAATGATTATGGAACATATGGAACCTTTGGTGCCCCTCCAGACGATAGTGGAATAATTCCTGTTATACAGGGAGAGATTTTAGATGGCTGGGTATGGGATTTCGGAACATATAATCTAAATGAATTTTCACACAATACAATTGATTGTTATACTCATGAAGGACCAGAGGGCGACCCTGGTGAATGGAACTGGGGCGGTCTGACTATGACTGGATATAATGGATATACTTCAGGAAGTGAAATTGAGGGATGTCCTTTTGTATTTTATCAAACAACAGAAGCTGGTAATGGGGTTATCGGTTGGTTAACTGGAGATGTAGCTGGATGTGAAAATGTTGGATCAGCATTAGATCTTTCAACCAATATGCATTATGCAGTCTATGACGTGGAGGTTATTGGACACATCCTATGGTCACTAACTTAAAAATAACTGATACAGCAAACCTTAAATTCCCTTCAGCTGCAGCAAGTAATAATAATGTAATTATTGCCTGTCAAAAGGATGCTGATGTAATAGTATACTATTCAACAAATGGTTTTTCATCAAAGACAGAAGTTCTTGTTGAATCAGAAGCTGCATATCCTGAAGTTGCAATAGCAGGAGATGGAGTAGCTGTTATTACTTATATAAAAGGTGGAACTTTATACAAAAAAGAATCTGATGATAAAGGAGCTTCATGGAGCAGTGCAGAAGTTGTAAGTGACAATCAAATTAATATAAATGACCAATCAGCAAACCTTGATACTTATAAGGGAAATGTAGACATTGTCTGGGAAGATGCTCGAGGCGATAATGTAGATATATACTTTGAGAAGGACTTATATTTAGTACCAAATGAGGAACCGCTCGCACCAACTATAACAGGTCCAAATGGTGGTAAAAAAGAGACATCATATACATTCAATTTCAATGCAATTGATCCAGACGGCGATGACGTTAAATACTTTATTGATTGGGGTGACGAAAATACCGAAACAACAGGATTTGTAACACAAGGAACAAACCATCCAGTTTCACATACCTATGCAGAAGACGGTATCTATACAATAACAGCACATGCCCAAGATGTCTTTGGCGCAGATGGTCCAGAATCCGAAAAAGAATTCAAAGTCACAAGAAGCAAATCAATAGAAATGCCGTTCTTGAAATTCCTTGAGAACCACCCGTATCTATTCCCAATACTAAGACAACTGTTAGGACTATAAAACATAGTCCAACTCTCTTTTTTTTTATTTTTTTTTATTTTACCAAACATTTAAATTTATATATCTGTTAACATTTGTTAATTACTTATTGTGGAGGTTGAAAAATGAAGAAAATTAAAGATAGAAAAATTATTTTGACGCTTATGATAGCAGTATTATTTTTTTTACCCAGTACAATACTCACTAGTGGATCTTACAAATTGCTAGAAGAAAATACTGAGGAAATTAATTATACTTATATTAATGAGGAAAATATTCATATAAATTTCAATTTAAAAGATTTATCAGATAATACAATAAACACAGACCTTGGTGATTTTACTGTTTTTGAAATCCCAAATTCAGGATTTATCGGTGATTTGGGTAAACCATTATTGCCTGTTAAAACCTGTTTGTTTGCAGTTCCAACTTTAGATTTATCATTTTCTATTGTAGATTTTCATATTAAAGGAACATATTTAGTTGGAAGGATATATCCTGCTCAAAAACCTCAAACAGATGATAACTACGATGATAATGAATTTATCATAGATGAAAATTTTTATCAAATTGATAAAAATTATCCTGGAAAATTAGGAGAAATAATAACAAAAGGTAAAATCCGTGATATATCTTTTGTAAAAATTGAGTTTTATCCAGTTCAGTATAATCCAAAAAAACAGATTGCAACTATTTATGATGAAATTACAATTAGCCTATCCTGGGATAAAGGACAAACAGTATCTGTTGAATCTGATTTTAGTCATTCATCATTTTCAAATTTATATGAAAGCATATTTTTAAATTGGCAAGGATTCAATGATAATACTTTGATTATGGAACAAACTTATGGATCTAGGGAAGATGGATGTGATTATCTTATAATTACTCATCCGGACTTTTATTCCGAAATCCTTGAACTTGCAAATTGGAAGCATTACAAAGGTTATAACACAAAACTAGTTGATACAAACGTTACAGGAGATACCTCTAATGAAATTCAGCAATATATACAAAATGCCTATGATACTTGGGATCCTCGCCCGTCATATCTACTCTTGGTAGGTGATTCAGAGTTTATTCCAACTAGTTATAGTTCTACTGGAACTGATCTATATTATGTAACAGTTGATGGATCTGACTATTTCCCAGACATGTATCACGGAAGAATACCTGTAGATACTGCTCAGGAAGCTGAATTAATAGTGGATAAGATATTAAAATATGAGAGGGACCCTCCATCATTAGAAAGTTTTTATGAAAATTTTGTAGTTGCTGCTTACTTCCAGGATGATGAGCAGGATGGATATGAAACTAGAAGATTTGTAAGAACCTCAGAAGAAGTAAGGGATTATCTATTGACACTAGACTATGAAATCGAACGAGTCTATGTTACAGAATCCTATATTAATCCTACCCATTATAATAATGGATATTATGGTAATGGGGAGCCTTTACCTGAAGAGCTACTACGTCCAAACTTTGCCTGGGATGGTGATGCTGAAGATATTGTCAATGCAATTGAAAATGGTATTTTCATATTGAACCATCGAGATCATGGTTTTGAGGATGGATGGGGAGATCCATATTTTGATACAAGCCATGTTGAGGAACTTACAAATGGAGACCTTACTCCAGTTGTATTTAGCATTAATTGTCTTACAGGTAGATTTGATGATTATGAATGTTTTGCTGAGGAGTTTTTAAGAAAAGAAGGCGGAGGTGCAGTTGCTGTTTTTGCAGCCACACGAGTTAGCTATAGTGGTTATAATGACTTTTTGTGCCGAGGCTTTTACGATGCTCAATGGCCGGAGTTTGATACAGAGATAGGAGATAATGATACTTCATTGTATACACTTGGAGAAATAATGAACTATGGAAAGGTTTTTATGACTCAGACATGGGGAGATCCATGGGGCTACGAAGATTATACATTTGAATTATTTCACATCTTTGGTGATCCAACAATGGAAATATGGACAGAGGTTCCAAAAAATCTAGATGTTTCATACCAATTTGTCGGGGATTATGTTGAAGTTGAAGTAACAGGAGATGCAGGACCTGTTGAAGGCGCTTTGGTTTGTATCAGTCAAGAGTCAGGATTTTACGCCAAGGGCTTCACAGGAAGCACTGGTACAGTAAATCTTGATACATCTACAGCGGTAATCGAAGAAGAGGTAAATTTGGCAGCATCCGCCCATAATTATATTACTTATAATGAAA